>BCSF01000083.1_pt1 | contig 40505 bp, 40 predicted proteins | sample 1016431 | NCBI WGS metagenome assembly BCSF01 (sample SAMD00045685;SAMD00045686;SAMD00045687;SAMD00045688;SAMD00045689;SAMD00045690;SAMD00045691;SAMD00045692;SAMD00045684;SAMD00045690;SAMD00045691;SAMD00045692;SAMD00045684;SAMD00045685;SAMD00045686;SAMD00045687;SAMD00045688;SAMD00045689, study... | reverse complement strand
ATGTTTTCCACCACCGCCGACGGCGCAAGCAGCCCGACGGAGCGGGTGAGGATTGAGGCTGGTGGCACCTTTTTTATTGGAAATTCAATTATTAATGATTCTACTAATGGACAGGGAATTCTCTTTACTGACGGCGGTTTTTTCCGATTGGGAAATGCAACTGGCAGCGGTACTGCCTCAATGGCTCAATTTAAGACGGGAGGGAGTAGCACTGAAGTCTTAAGATTTCGTTGCGATGGTGATATTGAAAACCTGAACAACAGATATGGTGCTATATCTGACATTAATATTAAAGAAAACATTGTGGACGCTGATTCACAATGGGATGACATAAAAAATATACGGATTAGAAAATACAATTTAAAGGGTAGCCTTGGGTACGAAACGCATACTCAAATTGGTCTTATTGCTCAAGAACTAGAGTTAATCTGCCCTGGGCTAGTAGAAGAAAGTTTTGATTTGGCCGAGGATGGGTCAAACCTTGAAACTTCACATAAAACAGTCAGTTACTCAGTCCTTTATGTAAAAGCTCTTAAAGCACTGCAAGAAGCAATGGAGCGTATCGAAACCCAAGGCGCAGCTATCGCCACCCTTGAAGCTAAAGTTGCAGCACTGGAGGCAAACCCATGAGCACAATCAAAGTAAACAAGATCGAAAACACCTCTACAACTAATGGAGGTGTGTCGATTGATGTTGATGGACACGTCACAATTGACGGTCAACAGTTGCCGACGGATGGTCCACTAAGTAATCGCAACCTCATCGTGAATGGAGCGATGCAAGTGGCGCAGAGAGGTACAAGCAGTACTACCTCTGGTTATGGTAGTGTTGATAGATTTTTTGTTCAATGGAATGATGGCACCTTAACCCACACACAAACAGCAATTACGTCTGGTAGTCCTTATGAAGAAGGGTTTAGAAATGTCTTAAGACTTACCAATACGAGTGCGACAACTGCCGCAGGTAGTATAAAAAGTTGTTTTCAGTATATAGAAGCACAGAACCTGGCAAGTAGTGGATGGAACTATACCAGTTCTTCTAGTTATGTAACCCTTTCTTTTTGGGTTCGTTCTAGTGTTGCTCAAGAGTTTTATGGTTATCTTCGTACTTTTGACGGAACTGAGCAAGGATATAGTTTTTCTCTTGGATCTTTGTCTGCGGACACTTGGACTAAAGTAACAAAGGTTATCCCAGGTAACAGTAATATCACCATTGACAATGATAATGGTCATGGGTTACAAGTAAATATTTCACCTTTCTGGGGCACTGATTTTACCGACTCCGGCGTTTCCGTAGATACGTGGGGAGCCTTTACATCTGGAACACGAACTCCTGACTACACCAATACTTGGGCAAATACAGCTGGTGCCACCTTTGACTTAACCGGAGTTCAACTAGAAGTAGGTTCCAAAAGTACACCTTTTGAACATCGGAGCTATGCTGATGAGCTTGAGAAGTCTCGAAGATACTTCCAACATTCTTTTACTGGTGCCCCCAGCACGACTAACACTGATCACACTGGTATTATTCATGCTGGTGGAGGGAATACAAGTAGTACAACAGGTTTTCTTGGAACTGCAATGGTTCGATTTAGCCCAAACATGCGTACCACGCCAACCACAGTTGCTTACGATCTTGCTTCCCCAAGAAACATTAATAAATGTCATAGGCACATTTATGGCCAAGCTGGTACTAACAATCAAAGTGTTTCAATGTCAGATATTAACGATAAGGGATTTGCGGTGCGATCAGATAGTGGTGTCAGCGCAACCGGCATTATTTTTCATTACACAGCAGATGCAGAACTATGAAAACACAGTATCAACTTGTTGTAAACATTTTTACTGGCCAAAACTGCGGGGTTTTACGTACAAAAGATGGTGTAACAGCCCACATTCCATTTGCCCCTGCTAACACCGACTACCAACGCTACCTCGAATGGCTAGCCGAAGGCAACGAACCACTACCCGCTGATGAACCTACTGTTTAAAAGCTTTATTAGAAATTTGGATTGACCACCCAGGTTTTCCAAAAGTTCCTTTTTCTTTAAATTCTATTTGCGACTGAGGATACAACTCTTCAGTCGCTTCTTTATATTTACGTATTTCTTTATTTAAATTTGCTTTAGTTTTAGCGTCTCTCCATTGCGTTACTAGCCAATCAATAAAGTATTGAATAAGCTGTTTAAAGAATTGATTTAAAACTTTCATGCCTTTTGAATCCGAAAAACAACGTAAGTATCTTTACGCTAATAAACCCAAAGTAGCTAAACAACTTGCTAAACACAGCAAAGGTGGTAAAACCAAAACTGGTTACAAGACAAAGTGACGGTTTGATACAATTGCTTTGCAGTCACTTAAGCTGCATCCTTATGTTTTTTGGACATGAGGCGTTACTCGCCACCTCCTCTTGGCCAGAGCAATGTCAGCGCGTGAGCGGTTGCATGGGGAACAAACGTTTATAGTTAAAAAAGATATTCATAAATTTATGGCTAAAGGACCGTGCTGGAAAGGATACCAAATGGTTGGTATGAAAAAGAAAGGCGGTAAAAACGTCCCTAACTGCGTTCCTAAAAAATGAAACGTCAAGAATCTAAAAAAGGCTACAGGATGCGTGGTCAAAAAGACAACAAAACTGTTGCTCAATGGAGCCCTAGAACTGAAGAAGAAATTGACAAAATGATTCTTCGTGAAGCCCTTCGTGGTGCCTTTGGTAACGTAAAACCTGAAACTATTGAAAAACTTAAAAGGAACGTTGCACAGCACAAAAAGGTTTAATTATGAAAAACAAATCTTCTAAAGGCTACAAAATGCGCGGCTCTGTTCAAGTAGCAGGTGCTCCTGGTTACCCAATGACCGAAAAAGAAATTAACGACCGCTTGTATGAATATGGAATGAGCCATACTTCAAGCGGACGTAGGATTAGAGAAAACATTAAAAATGTAAAAAGTAAATACAAAATTTAATCGTGGAACCGTCTTTCATCTTGTCCGTGGTTTTAGGTGCTGCTGGTATCGGCGGTAGTGTGTTCACTTGGTCTTCAAAGCGATTTGAAGTCCTTGACCGCCGTATAGATCAATTGGAAGTTGTACTTAATAAAGATTTTGTACGAAAAGACGAGTTGATGCCTATGATTAGTCGGTTGGAACAGCAAATCCAACACATAGATGAAAAACTAGATCGGATTCTTCTTAATGGCCGAAATTTCACTGCGTGATGTAGCCAAGTACTACAACGAAAAGCCGCATCAAGATTACGCTTTAGATTTTCTTCAAGAGCAAATACCTTCGGGAACGCTGGAAAAGTTTGCTCAGCTATGGCGTAGTGGTCCTAAACAACATCCAAACTACGTTAAGCATCAAATCACTGGCGAGATGCTTTCAAAGCTTACAGGACACCCTGCAGATAGCTTTGGAACGGAGTTTCTTGATGATTTGCAAGAGCTTTTAGACGCTACTGGATTTAGAAACGACCTAACTGCACGTCGAATGTTGATCGCCCAGATGGCGCATGAAAGTGCAGGATTTGTTTATATGAAAGAAATAGATTCGGGAACATATCTTGAAGGTAGAAAAGATCTTGGAAATATTTATCCTGGTGATGGACCTAAATTTAAGGGTTGCGGCCCTATTCAATTAACTGGACGTGCAAATCACCAAAATTTTGCAAATTGGATGGCAAAACGTGGTACTCCAGATGAAAACATCATGAAACTAGGCACGGAATATACCGCTAATACGTATCCGTTTCTCTGTGCTTATAAATGGTTAATTGATAACAATTACTTTAACGTTTGTAAAACTGGAGACGTGTATAGTGCCACTAGGCGGCTTAACGGCGGCCTGAACGGTATCCAAGATCGCATCTATTATTGGGAACGTGCTCAAACTTGCATTAATTAATCATGGATTTTACTGACCCCACTGTTCAAGCTGCTCTTTGGTCTTTGGCCTTTGTTTTGTCAGAGCTGATTGGCGCTTCTAAACTCAAAGAAAATAGCCTCGTACAATTGGGATTGAAAGCGTTCCGAGTTCTTTATGGCAGCTTCTCCAAAAAAGTCTCTAAATAACAGTCAAGGTTTAGCTTCTGAAGACGACCTCTATAGTTTGCATCGTCTTGTAGCAACTAAACTTATTGATCAACTTAATCGTGAAGACGTAAAAGCGTCTGACCTTGCTAACGCAATTAAGTTTCTTAAAGACCAAGGTATTACCGCTCTTAACGGTGGTGATGTCTCTGCTATTTCTGAAATGATTTCTGCACTTCCAGAAGTCGATTTGAAGAAAGTTAGGTCTTATATTGGTGTGTAGGAACCCAAATTCCTATATGTACCAAGCAAAGTCCCCGGTATGGTGATCAAGTCGCCTGCTGGGGATTTTGTGTATCTAACGCCTGAGGTGGCTATGGCGAATCTTCATTCTCTTCAGCGACGTGATGCAGTTAGAGCTTGGAAACAAGGAATCAAAAATGCGTTTGGTTGTAAATGTGCTTATTGTGGGATCCAAAGTGATTCCCTAACTCTTGATCACATTCATCCACGAACTAAAGGTGGAGAAGACCTGGCTACCAACATTGTCCCTGCTTGTATCCATTGCAACCAAGATAAAGGCAGTCAAAATTGGAAGCTGTGGTATCGAGATACCGAGAATTACTCTGCCAAACGTGAATGGATGATCGAGCAATGGATGAACTCCCTCCTATGCCCAATTTGGAACTGTCAATTGAACAGCAACTGCGCTTAGAACGTATTCGTAGAGAGCTACCAGAGGTTGAGCGTAAAGAGCTAGAAGAAATGACAATGCAGTTCGTCAAAATGACGTTGATCCTGCAGAATAACTTGAGTCAAGTATTTAAATGGGCTAACAGTGCCAAGAACTAATAAACAAACGGAAAAAATTATTCAGGAAGCTGTAGCTTCGTTTCCTGTGTTTGCTACGCACCTTTGGCACTACCTTCGGTTGCCGAGCCCTACACCCGTTCAGTACCAGCTTGCTGATTACCTCCAGAACGGCCCTGAGAGGCGCATCATCATGGCCTATAGGGGTTGTGGTAAATCGTTCCTAACGGCTGGCTACGTGCTGTGGAGGCTGCGTAGAGACCCTGATTGCAAAGTCCTGGTGATCTCAGCCGCTCAAGACCGTGCAGACGCGTTCTCGGTGTTTTGTCACGATCTACTTCGTAACTGGTTCATGGTTAAAGACCTGTTCCCTAGTGACACTCAACGTTTTTCAAAAGTTGCGTTTGATGTTTACGGAGCTAAACCTGATCAAAGTCCTTCAGTCCGTAGTAGCGGAATCTTTGGTCAAATTACTGGAAGCCGTGCAGATTTAATTGTTGCTGATGACGTAGAAACACCTCAATCTTGTGAAACTCAATTAATTAGAGACAAACTACGGGAATCAATTAAAGAGTTTGACTCCGTTATTAAACCAGGCGGAGAAATTGTGTTTCTTGGTACTCCTCATACCCAAGACTCGATCTACGCCAAACTTGAACTGGCTGGTTATAAATGCCGCATTTGGCCTGCGTTGTACCCAACTGAAAAGAAACGGGTCAACTATTACGGCGACAGATTGGCCCCTAAAATCGCCTCAGAGCTTGATAACGACAAAAGCCTAGCTGGACACCCTGTAGACCCTCGACGCTTTGGCTGGGAGGAGCTAGAGGCCCGTCAGCTGTCGATTGGTAAGTCAACGTTTAACCTTCAGTTTTTGCTGGACATTAGTCTTAGCGATGAAGAGAAGTTTCCTCTCAAGCTTCGAGACCTCTGTGTGTTCCGTCTTAACCGTGAACGAGGTCCAGATAAAGTCGTGTGGCTAGCTAACGGTGATAAAGCCCTGGACCTACCATCGGTCGGTCTTCACGGAGACTTGTTCTATAAGCCTGCCCAAATCGGTTCTGAGTTTCTTGAATACACCGGAGTTGTGCTTGCCGTAGACCCCTCTGGTCGGGGTAGCGATGAACTCGGTTATGCCGTCGTCGCTTATCTCAACGGTAACTTGTTCCTCCTCGCTTCCGGTGGTTTGAGAGGCGGTTACAGCGAAGTAAACCTTAAAAAGCTTTCCCTTATCGCTAAAGAATACAAGGTCAAACAAATACTTGTTGAAAGTAACCTTGGCCTCGGTATGTTTTCGGAACTCCTTAAGCGTTATCTCGGAGTAATTTACCCCTGTTCTATCGAAGAGGTTCGACACACAAAACAAAAAGAGGTCCGAATTATTGACACCTTGGAACCTGTTCTCAACCAACATCGGTTGATGGTTGATACAAACGTGATCACTGAGGACATTAAAACCACGGAGTGTTATCCAGGTGAAACTCGTTCTCAGTACCAACTGTTCTGGCAACTTACCCGCATAACCAAAGAGAAAAATTCCATCAAGCATGATGACCGCCTTGATGCTTTGGCTATGGCAGTTCAGTATTTTACAGAGTCTATGGCTCTTACTGAAAAGAAAGCTATGGATTCAAGACTTTCTCAACAGTGGGAACTAGAGAGGCAGTTTATTCAAGGTGATAACGGCCTCTCTATTGATGCTATGGGATACGCTAAAAGCCTAGAAGACCTTCAGAAGGCCCTAGGAGCCTCTACAGGGGGTTCTAACTGGCTTTCAGATATGTAGACCCCTAAACGGCTTCAAAGAGCCTTTAGAAAGGCATACAGAGGGTTGTCTTTTTTATACGTCACGTTGCGATACGACAGCACATACGTACCGTCAGGTTGAACAGTCTTGTGCTGCTCGTACTTCTGTCCGCGATAGGTCAGAGTCATCGTTGGTTCCTCAGAAAAGCACAGCCCCCGTTCCAAAGCTGTGGTGAATCTGCGCCTCTACATAAAGAGGTGAACGTGACCTCACGCTAGGACTTACACCTCGCACTTTGTAGTTCAATGTGTTACACCCGTTAAACTGACCCCTTTAGGGCTTACGCTCTTGACAACTTGACAAGGGTGAGTAGGATACTGATATTAATAAGTTTTAAGACGGTTAAAGACCAGTTTTAAACAGTTATTAAATTGTTACTTGAAAAGACTGTTATTAAATTGTTCTTTAACTGTTCTCTTTCTGTTCCTTAACAAGCAACCTATATACCCTATACTGCATAGGCCTTACAGCCTCTGTTCATGACCCAAGTCAAGCTGGTTACCAAGACACCAGATGCAGAAAGCCTCATTGTCTACATGGCAAGAGTCTCTAACCCAGCTAACCAGCAAAAACCAGAGGGATCAGAACGATTAATTAAATACCTGCTTAAACACAAGCACTGGTCTCCTTTTGAGATGTGTCACTTAGTGCTAGAAATCAACACAACAAGATCTATTGCTCAACAAATACTTCGACATAGAAGTTTTTCGTTTCAAGAGTTCTCTCAACGTTACGCAGACGTAAAAGATCTTGGATACCCAATTGTTCCTCATTTACGACGACAAGATAAATTTAATCGTCAAAACTCTATTGATGATCTTCCTTGGGATGTAACTCAAAAGTTTTACCGTCGTATTTCAAAACTCTTTGAAGACAGCCAAGATCTTTACAGAGAAATGGTTTCTTACGGCTGTGCAAAAGAAACAGCTAGAGATGTCTTACCACTAGCTACTCCTAGCCGTCTTTATATGGCTGGTAGTCTCCGTAGCTGGATTCACTACATTGATCTACGAACAGATAACGGTACTCAGTGGGAACACATCAAAATTGCTCTTGAAGCTAAAAAGATCTTTAAACAAGAGTTTCCTATGATTGGTAAAGCTCTTGATTGGTCTAAAGATGTCACGTAACTACCGCAAGGAATACGATAACTACCACTCCAAACCCGAACAACGGGCTAATAGGAGTAGTAGAAACAAAGCTCGTAGAAAGCTTGTTAACGCTGGTAGGGATGTTGCTGGTAAAGATGTAGATCACAAAAACGGTAACCCTCGCGATAACAGGCTTTCTAATCTGTCTATTACGTCTAAGAGTACTAATAGGTCTAAGAAGTAATAGAGGGGTCTTACAAGGGCTTCTAGAGGGGTCTCAGGGCCTCTTTTTTTTTATTTGATACCACCAAAAGGGTTTTGCTTCGGATTTTTGAGCCCTAGTTAGCGTAAAGCCACGGCCCCAGACCCCCCTTGCCGTCCATTTAGGCCGCCTTATAGCTATTGAGAATCGTTTGCAATAGCAGTCTTAACGGTCCTAAGTCGGACTCGTTATGAGTTTGGGAACGTTTGGGAAGGTCTCTGTTTGTTGAGAATGAGTCGCATTTGCATTTATATGCACGCGCACACCGCCCCAGCAAACTCGACGTAAAGAATTACAACAGCGGTCTGGTTGCTCGCTGAATCCATGTAATTATTCTCTCAGCGGCGCACCGATCGCGTCGCTAGTCCTTCCTTCCTTCTTCTTTCCAATGTCAAACCTTGTTCATTACAACTCGACCAAACTTCTTGCCGAATATCCTCTCGACATTAACGACCAACAACTAGGTGTTTATGCTTACGCTTTCCAACTAAAAGGACCGCGTCAGAAGGATCACTACAGCACTCTCGCAGTGTTTTGTACCTTGATTGATGCTTACAACTTCTACGACTCTTTCCCTTCTATTCCTGGCTGTTCTGTTCGCATCATGAGCGACGACAAACGGATTCTCCATCGCGTGCGGTATCAATTCAAAGAGTCTGTTTTCTCTATTGGTTCGCTTGCTTGGATGCTGGAGCAATCAGCAGAAATTACCAACAAAATTGTTAACAAGACACAGCCTAATAACTACGGCCCAAAACTTCCTAAGTTCAGCATTAGAAATATCGCTAACAAATCTCTTAAAAGCTTTCAAAACTTTAAGGAAGAAACAAAGTATCTGTTCGGGTTCAGCTATTGATTGACACCAGAAACGATTATCTCCGCTCGTTATTAACTAGCGAGCGTGAGATCTTTCTTTACGAATTGTTCCTTCTTTCTGACTATGACGACTTTTCATCTTTCAAAAAAGACAAGCAACAAGAAGTTAGGAAGGATTGCTTCTTCGACTTCTAGCGCTGACACCTGCACAGTTTCATGTCCTCTCTATCACGACTGCTACGCCAAGCGAGGGCCTCAGTCTTGGCACTGGGCCACAGTAACCAAAGGGGAGAGAGGCGTTAACTTTGATGCCTTCTGTGAACAAGTCGAATCACTAAAACCAGGAACTATGTTTCGCCATAACGTGAGCGGTGATCTGCCTTATGTTTCTCACTATGAGGGCGAGACTTGGCGGTTGATTGATACAGAAAAACTAGACAGGTTACAGTGTGCGGCTGTTAACGCTGATCTTAAGTTTTACACTTACACTCACTTGCACACTGACGATCGTTACGGTGACGCAAACAGCGACACAATCCTTAGATTCAGTGGTCCTAAGTTTGTTATCAATGTTTCAACTGAAACCGTAGAAAATGCTGTCGATCGTTACAGAAACGGTTTCGATGTAGTAATCACTGACACAACAGTTTTTGAGTTAGCAGTTAACGCAATTAAAGAGAACAAACGACCTCTTATGATTGCTGATTCTCAAGACTTGGACAATCCAGTTAAAGTGATTCCTTGCCCTGAACAATATACAGACACTGCTAAGTGTGAGACTTGCGGGTTATGCGCTAAGGCTAATCGTAACTTTGTTGTTGCTTTCAAAAAACATTGATGAGAATTAAATGCACAAGTTTACAGAGTTATTGTCTGCTCTCTTTCTATTCTTTTTGCCTGTCGTTGTATTTACACTCGCTACGTTGAGAGCCAATTAATAAACCTTTGGGCTAGCGATTGCTGGCCCTTTTTTGTTACTTAGTTATTGAGAATGAGAATCAATAGCAATAAGCTCACTGGTCACTGTTGAGAATGATTCTCATTAGCAAGAGGTAGGGTTATTGCGAATGATTCTCAATTGCAATAAGACCCACCTGTTATTGAGAATGAGACGCAACAGCAATAAGAACTACTATCACACCACGGGTCACCACGGGTCAGTGTTAGTAAACTTAACAAAGAAAGCTTTTAGGCTCATGACTACAGCAAACCTCAAGGAGAAGTTCTACGGTCCGTTGAAGCAAGTAGCAGCTCAGTATGTTCCTCTACTGATGGCTCGCATGAAAGTACTGGAACAACGAGCGTTTGAGGCGACTGAGTTTCTTGATGCTGATGAAGAAACAGATTCTGAACGTGTGGTTGCTGTGGTTGATGCTCAGTCAAAGCTACACAAAGCAGTCCTGGAAGCAGGAATGTGTCAATCATTGGTAGGTGCGTTTGCTGATTTGTTAGAGAGCGATTATCAAAAAATCCGAGACAGCAATTGTTTCTTCATGAATGAGTTCGGAGAGTTTGAATCGCTCTATGAGGAAGATTAGATGTTGATCAGGATGTCTCCAGAAATCTTTTCAAGAGCCATGAGGTATCCATCCCAGTAGCACTTGTCTGAGTCTGCTTTTGAGTTTTTGTATTCATCACGAGCGTACTCATACTCTTCAATAAACTCTTCAACATTGATTGGTAGTGTTTGCTGCATAGGATCAATCATCCGATCAGGATCATAAAAATCATCATCGGTAGCATCAGCTTGGTGTAACACGGTTCAAGAGGTTGATAAAAGAACAGTAAGAGAACAATTTAAAACCAATTAAAAACAAGTCTTTCAGAGACTGTTTAAAACCGTTTTAAAACTGATCTTAATAAGAGTAGTTAGAGAGTCCTTTAACTGTTGCCCGAAGGGACCGGTTTTAAAACTGTCCTAAACCCTTTGCTTTGGTGTAAGCACTGTGACTACCTTCTGATGGTCCTTCAAATGACACCAGACCACAATGCAAATCCAAGGTGAGTTGACTGGGTTCATCCCGAGCTTTTACGAGACTCCGACGTACAACAACGAGAAGACTGATTTTCGTCTCAAGGTTCTCATTGAAGACGCATCTGAGATTGTTGAGAAGATCTCGTTGGAGTACGACCGAGCTTGTGAGTGGTGGGCTCATCAAACTGGGCGTCGTGCGTTTTTCGATGCACCGTTTGAGATGCAGACCGATGGTTCAGCAATCATCAAACTGACTGCCAAGTTGGCGTATGACGAGTTCCCGTTCCCTGTTGTGGATAGCGAGCTAAACCCTCTTGCCACTGATCTCATCGTTAAAAGCGGCTCTAAGGCCATTGTTCACGTTGAGCCAGCGTTCCACCCCAAGAGGGCTCCTAAGGGGGGTCTGAGGCTGCGTCCTGTGGGTGTGCAGATCATTGAGGTTGTGACCAGCAAGGGACGTGACAGCGGTGGTGTGGATGTCACCAAGATGTTCAAAAAGCAAGATGGATTCAAGCAATCGGCTCCAGTAGTAAAAGAACTTGCTAGTGTCTCTACCGATGAAGATCCAGATTTCTGAGTAAAGGTGTATGGCCCGACGATTTCATAAGTACGGCAAACGTCGAGACGATGGATTTCGGTCGGGCTTTGAGGGCAAAGTTGCAGATGATTTAACTGCCAACGGGGTGGCGTGGGAGTACGAACAACACAAGTACAACATCGTCATCCCTCGCAGTTACACACCTGACTTTGTTCTTGCTAACGGGGTAGTGCTTGAAGTCAAGGGCTACTTCGATGCGGAAGACAGGAGACTCATCAAGCTGTTTCGTGAACAGCATCCTGATGTTGATCTCCGTATGGTCTTGCAGAAACCGCATCAAAAACTCCAGCGAGGTGGTCGTATGGATTACGCAAGCTGGTGTGACAAGTACAATGTGCCCTGGTGTGAGGGGCCTTCGTTGCCACGAGACTGGACTCTGTTATAGTTCACTCGGACAGATGAAGGACACTGACCTCCAGGGCCTCAAACCTTGGAGGTCTTTTTATGTCAAGCGTTGTCGGTAGGCTTGGCTGCCCAAAGTGTGGTTCACGCGACAACGTTGCTTTGTACGACGATGGCGGACAGCACTGCTTCACGCCTGGTTGTAACTATCACGTTTCTGGCTCTTCATCTTTCCAAATGACCCAACCACAAATTCTTGAGCATCATGAGATTGACCCAATTCTCGGATCGTATCAAGAGATCACGTCTCGTCGCATTCCTAAAGAAACCAGTCAGTTTTTCGGTTACTTTAAGGGTGTCTACGGAGACTCAGAAGCTTTCTTCTGGCCCATTTTTGATAAAGAAAGGCGTCTCACCGGTTACAAGATTCGTAAACCGAACAAGCAGTTTGTTCAGCACGGGTCCAATCCTGACCATACGTTTTTGGGGCAAGAGAAATGGAGCAACGGAGGAAAGTTGCTCGTTATCTTTGAGGGTGAATACGATTGCTTGGCTTATGCCGCTGTCAGAAAAACCTGGGCGTGTGTGTCGTTACCGAATGGTGCTGACTCTGCGGAGAAATCTGTTCGATCTAATCTCGATTGGCTTCTGAAATTTGAGGAAGTCATTCTGTGCTTTGACAACGATGAGCACGGTCAGAAAGCAGCCAAGAAAGCCGTCCAACTGCTTCCTCCTCGCAAAGGAAAGATCGGCGTTATCGAGGGCTATAAAGACGCCTCTGACGCGCTTGTAGACGGCAACAGTAAAGCCATCATGCAGATGGTGTGGACTGCTACGGAGTATGAGCCTGATGGCATTGTCAGTGGTTCCACGCTGCTGAAAGCTGTTCTTGAGGATCCAAAGGTTGAGAGTGTTGAATATCCTTACAGCTTCCTTAACGAAAAGCTTCACGGTCTGCGTAAAGGTGAGTTAGTCACGGTGACAGCCGGAACAGGCATTGGAAAAAGCACTTTTGTTTCTGAAATTGCTTATGACTTGCTGGTTCGTCAGGGTGAAACAGTTGGTTACGTCGCACTTGAAGAGAACATACGACGTACTGCTCGACGTTTTGTTGGTATGGAGCTTGATTACCCTATTCACATTGATCGAGGCTATTTCAATGACGAACAGATTGAACAAGCGTTTGAAAAAACACTTGGGACTGGTCGGCTATTCCTTTACGATCATTTTGGCTCTCTTGACCCTACCGTTCTGCTTAACCGTGTACGCCATTTGGTTTCTGGGTGCGGGTGTAATTGGATTATTTTCGATCACCTTTCAATTCTTGTTTCTGGTTTGGATCAAGGTGATGAGAGGCGGGCGATTGATCAAACGATGACTAAACTCCGTAGTTTTGTTGAAGAAACAAATTGCGGAATGCTGTTAGTTTCACACTTACGTAGACCTCAAGGAGACAAAGGCCATGAAAATGGAGCCCAAACAAGTCTTAGTCAACTTCGCGGTAGCCATAGCATTTCTCAGCTCAGCGATGTTTGTATTGGCTTGGAGCGAGATCAACAGACTCAAGATTGTAATGAAGGCACAACAGTACGCGTGCTTAAAAATCGCTTTACAGGGTGGTGTGGTGTTTCAGGACAAGTAAATTACAACGAAAATACAGGCAGAATGTTGGAGCTTAAAAGCAGCAACACTAAGTCAACAAACTTAAATGATTCTTTTGAAACCGACTTTTGACGTTCACATTAGGGAACTTAACTCTTTAAAGCTTTCAATCCTTGCAACTTCTGAACGAGGAAAGCTAACTTGCAGACCTTTTTTCAAGTCCAATGACATCTACTACTCCATCAACTACAACAAGCTTGATGAGTTCATTGACCACTGCGAAGCAGCAGGAATCAGTTTCTACATCGACGATGGTGTTCGATGTGGAGACGAACGCTCTGAAGATCAGTGACATCACCAAGATTCACTGTTGTGCCATAGCTCAAAACGGAGAAACAACGCTCCACAAAGATCCCAAAGATTGGCTTTCTCTTCTTGAGAACGCTGATGTGTTGGTTGGTCACAACATCATTCAGTACGACATCCCAGCAATTCAACACATCTACCCTGAGTTTCAACCTAAGGGCCAGGTGATCGACACGTTGATCTTGTGTCGGATGCTGTATCCAAACGTGTTGGATCTGGACTTCAAGAAGAAATGGACTGGGATGCCTGTCCAACTGTATGGACGACACAGCCTTGAAGCTTATGGATTTCGCTTGGGTTATACCAAACGCCACGCGGATCTTGAAGACTTCAGTGTGCTCTCTGATGAACTGGCTGAGCGTTGTGTCTGTGATGTTGAATTAAACGTTAAGCTTTGGAATCGGTTGCAACCGAAGATTGAATCCATTCCTTGTGCTGTCGATCTAGAGATGAGATTCGCGAGTCTCATTGCTAGACAGGAAAAATCAGGGTTTCCGTTCGACACTCAAAAAGCACTGGAGCTTGAGGTTTCAATCAATGAACAACTGAATACTCTCAACGAACGCTTGCGACAACGGTTCCCGTTTGTTGACGGAGGGCTCTTTACACCCAAGCGTGACAACTCGGCACGAGGCTACGTAGCTGACGCATCGATGTCTCGTCTTACTGAGTTGAACCCAAACTCTCGGGATCACATTGCTTGGGTGCTTCAAAACTATTTGGAGTGGCAACCAAAAGACTTCACTGACTCGGGGAAACCCAAGGTGGATGAAAAAGTTTTGGAAAAGATTCCTGGAGCTGAGGATTTTGTTTCGTACCTCACTCTTCAAAAACGACTAGGACAACTCAGCACTGGTAACAATGCTTGGTTGAAACTAGTTCAGCGTGACAACCGCATTCACGGCAGTGTGATTACGGTTGGATGTGCCACCGCTCGCTGCAGCCACGTCAGCCCCAACATGGCCCAGGTGCCCGCTGTCAGGTCGGTCCTGGGACCGGAGTGCCGAACTCTGTTTGTACCTGATGTCCAAGCGAAGGGACGGTTACGGAAGCCTTGCAAACAGGTTGGCGTGGATCTCAGTGGGATTGAAGCTCGATGTTTAGCGCATTACACGTATCCCTTTGATGGTGGATCGTTTGCTGATGAAGTGTTGAACGGTGATATTCACACAGCAAATCAAAAAGCTGCTGGTCTTACAACGCGAGATCAAGCCAAGACATTTTTTTACGCTTTGATGTATGGTGCTGGAGCAGAAAAACTAGGTACTATCACAAATCAAAACGGCGCAAAGTTAAAGCAAAGATATTTCAAAAACATGCCAGCTCTTGGTGAGCTAACAAAACGAGTCACTGCAAAAGCAGAACAGGAAGGTTTTGTTAAAGCACTAGATGGCAGAAAGATCTTTATTCGATCAGCTCATAGTTCTTTGAATTTCCTTTTGCAGTCAGCTGGAGCACTGATTTCAAAGGTTTGGTATATCAAGTGCTATGACTTGATAACTGACGCTGGTCTTGTTTACGACAAAGACTGGTCTTTTCTTGCTCACGTCCACGATGAAATTCAATTTTCAGTTCTTGAAGAACATGCAGAACGAGTTGGATCACTGGCAACTGAAGCTGCTGCCTTGGCAGGAGAGGCTCTTGGACTACGAATTAGAGTCGATGCTGAATACAAAGTCGGTAACAACTGGGCCGAATGCCACTAAGGTTTGCACTGTTTGCGAAAAGGAAAAGCCAATCACGGCGTTTTCACGGGACAAACAGAAACCAGATGGTTACTACCCACACTGCAAGGTGTGTAACAACCTGAACACTAGAAGTCGCAGAAGGTTGCGGGAACAAAACCCGCCTCCTGAAGACGGCAAGTGTGAATGCTGTGGAAAGGTCAAGAAGCTGGTGCTGGATCACTGCCATAAAAAGCAGGAGTTCAGGGGCTGGCTGTGTAACGACTGCAACACCGCTCTGGGTAAGCTTGGGGACAATACAAAAGGCGTCCTAAAGGCACTGGACTATTTGGAGCGGAAAAATATGCTTAGTGAACACCAACAAGGAGGTGACGATGACTTGGCTGCTGCTTGATGCGGACATGCTGCTGTATCAGACAGTGGCTAGCTGTGAAACCGAGATTGAATGGATGCCTGACATCATCACAACTCATCTTCCAGTCAAACAAGCCCAATCAATGTTTAAGGATCTTGTTGCTCAAAAAGAGAAACAAGCCAAAGCGACACAAACAACACTCTGCTGGACCTCTGAAACCAATTTCCGAAAGAAGGTTGATGAAACCTACAAAGGAAACCGAGTCAACAATCACCGCCGTAAACCTGTAGGTTATGCGGCAACTAGAGTGTGGGCAGAAGAGGCGTTTCCCTCAGAATGCTGGTGCAGCCTTGAGGGTGATGATGTCCTTGGTATTTTGGCCACTCGTAATCAAAATGAAACTGTGATTTGGTCTGGAGATAAAGACCTTCAACAGATCCCAGGAAAGCATCTTGATAACGATGGCAATGTTTACAACATTTCTCAACTTCAAGCCGATGTCTATTTTTATCGTCAGACTCTTACCGGTGATACCGTTGACGGCTTTACTGGTTGCCCTGGGATTGGCCCGAAAACAGCCGAAAAACTTATTTCGGAAAAAGATTTTACAGAAACCTCCGCATGGAGAACTGTAGTTGAACAGTACAAAAAGAAAGGTTTAGGAGCTGACTACGCTTTAACGCAAGCTAGGTTGGCTCGCATTCTTCGCAACACTGAATACACATTTGATGAACTTCAACTATGGACACCACTTCAAATCCAATCAGACCAAACCACTACGCCTGTGACGAAGAAGGAGTCATAGAGTGTATCGATTACATCGAAAGTCACGCCTTTGATTTTCTTGAAGGCAACGTAATCAAATACGTGACTAGATACCAAAACAAAAACGGTACTGAAGATCTTAAAAAAGCTCAGTGGTATCTTGAACGCCTAATTAAAAGGAACGAAGAATTTGATCAAAAGAAAATTTACAAAGCAATTCTTGAGACAAATGAACTTGAACTCTAATGCTGGTATTGTTAAACGCTGGATGAAAGAAGCTGACCAGCTTGTTGATCCTGACAGCGAAAACCAACTAAGGTATGTCGAAGAAGAATTTTATGAACTTCTTCACGCTTGGAAGGAAGAAACAAGACCAGAAGTCATTAAAGAAGCTTGTGATCTTTTGTGGGTCACTTATGGGCTACTTCACACTTTGGGTGTTGATCCTGACGAAGCCTTTGACAGGATTGCCGCGTCCAATTATTCCAAATTTCCTTTCACAAAGGTTAATGGAAAGGTCCAAAAAGGACCAGATTATGAACCTCCCAACCTGACTGATCTTTAATTGAAATGAATCCTGCAATCGCAATGACGGGCCGAGTGGAGACCTGGCTCGATAACCCCACTCGCCGCTATCCGATTAGCTGCACTGTGTTCGTGGTAGAAGACACCATGGATGAGCACTCTGATGGCTTGGAGGGCTCGTGGCAGTTTGCTAGCAAGGCTCTGCGGTATGGTGCTGGCGTTGCTGTTCACCTTTCTAAACTTCGTGCCAAAGGAACTACTAACAGCCACGGAATGGTCGCATCAGGCCCCTGTGGATTCATGGAGATCTACAGCAAGTTCAACGAAATTCTTCGTCGTGGGGGTACCTACCGTAATGGTGCGATTGTGTGTCATCTTGACGCAGACCATAGTGACATTTTGGAGTTTGTTAATTACGATCGCGCTCGTATTCCTTGGGTCAAGCGTTGTGTCAACGTTGATCCAGACATCATCAACGAGCCTGACAAACTAGCAGCAATTATGAACGCTGCTCGTCGTGGCGACGTTTGGATTGTCAAGAAACAGTACGACGAAAAAGGCGAGCGTATTTACTCCAACGTTTGTCAAGAAATTCTGCTCAAAAGCCGAGACACCTGCTTGTTGACCCACGTCAATCTTGGAGTTACCAAAATTGAAGACATTGAGCAAGCGTTTGTTGATGGCATGAAGTTCCTTTGTGAGCTTTATGAAAAGACTGGTGTTGATGAATCTGGTATCTACACCCGTAAAGATAATCAGGTTGGTTTGGGTGTTCTTGGTCTTGCAAACCTTCTTGCTATTGAAGGTGTGACTTACAAAGAGTTTGTTGATGCTTTGCGTCGTGCAAACCTTCGCATTGGCGACCTTGATACTAAAGCAGGTCAAATTGCTGAGGCGCTCTATGAGGGCTTCCAAGCGGCTTCTAAGGTGGCTGATGAGTACAACATGTCTCGAGCGTTCACTGTCGCCCCTACAGCGTCTTGTGCGTACCGCTACGAGGATCGTGAAGGGTTCACTACAACCCCCGAAATTTCACCTCCGATCAGCCGAGAAATAGATCGTGATAGTGCAACTTTGGGTGTTCAAAGTTATAAATTCAATCCCAAATGTGAAACTGCTGAAGAAGTTGGTTGGGATGTTTTCTTTGAACTTAACTGTGAGTGGCAGCGTTTGATGGATAGCACCAAAAAAGCTCACGCAATTTCTATGAATTGGTGGTCAGATATGACAACAATGGACCGTCAATTTATGGCACGATGGATTAACTCCCCCTTGAAGAGTTTGTACTATTCACTTCAAGTGATGTCCGATACCCAGGACAAATCAGATGCTTACGCTGCACTTAAAGATGTAGACGTTGATGATTACCTCAGCCATCTGATTGAAGGGGCAAGCCTAGAACCTCAATGTGATTGCGCTGAATGATGAATCCTTATCAAAAACTTCTGTCCAGAAAGCGTACTTGGACCCCAGTACAACAAACCAAAGGTAAGCTTAAAGAGGGCGCGGAGGAGACAATCTACCGCGCTCTTGCGCTCCGCCAACTTGAACTTCCTGTTGGTGATTTCATTAGTGAGGCTCTTGAAAAAGAAGTTCCTGAATCTGCTCGCACTCTTCTTCTTTCAAACATCAAAGACGAGGAAAATCATGACACAGCACTCGGATATGCAGCAGCAGCTTTGGGTACAGACCCACAAGCTGAAGAGGAAGCACGACGCCTTAAAGAAGCTTGGATCGCTCATCCAGACCACACCGTACTCAAAGCAATGGTGGCTGAGAGAGCTGTATTCTTCGTTCTCCTCCCGTTCTTTCGCTTCTGTGGAGACAGCGGACTGAGGACTGTTTCTGCAGATATTAGTCGCGATGAACAAGTTCACGTTGCTACCAATAGCCTTGTTTGTCGGGAGCTGGGGCTTACTGTCAGTCCTTCTCTTGATAAACTCCGCAAGGCAACTATTAACTGGGTAATGCAACCTCTTGGAAAGTCAGAGGATAAGCATCTTGATCGTCAGTTTTGGTTGGATCAAAGTGACAGTTTGATGTACGCAGGAAAAGCAGAGGGTCTTATTGAGACTCGTCGTTCTCGTATGCCTGCGTTTTTTGAGATGAGCAACTCTGATCTTCCAAGCTACGCTTAGTAAAGCAAGACTCTGTCCCTATGGCCTTTCCTACTAGAAAAGAACTAATTGATCAATACATCAATACGACGTATCTTCCTGATGTAATTAGATCTGCTGAACGTGAGCTGGGTAAAGACGGAGCACGAGCTTTTAGTAGTCAAAAGGCCAGGGACACTGTCTCTAGAAAATTTAGAGATTTAATTCTTTACGGAAAAACTAAAGGTGCTGGTGGAGATATTTTCAGACACGCTCAAAAATTTGAAAATTATTACGGCGGAATTATTCAAACTGAGTTGACTCGTCAGGAAACACTTTACGCACAAGAAATTGCTCAACAACGAACTTTGACGCAACAAGCGCTTGCTAAAAGTTCTGCAGAAGTTGCAGCAGCTCAAAAAGCTTTTACTGAAAGTCAAAGTTCTGCTCGTTCTCAAATTGAAGCTACTGAAGCTGAACGAGTGCGAACTCTTGCAGACATTGAAACTACACGAGCAGAAGCCGAAGCAAAGATTCAACAAGCTACTGAAGCTGCTGAAGCTATGTCTAAGCGATATGCAGCGGCTGCTTCTGCTCAAACGCAAGCAACTAAATCTAGTAATATTCGCACACAGATTGGATCTCCAGAACAACTACGCACTCAACCTAAATCTGCTAAAACACCTGTCGGTCAACCACGAGCAGCTCGTACTCGATTGACTGTCGGTACTGGTGTTGGTGGCTATGGTGGTACCAGTGCTGGTCAAATTACTCCTACCGGATTAAATATATGAACGTCTACATTGATCCTGATATTGTTAAATATCTAGATGAAATGTATCCAGATAAAGCTCCTGATCTTAATATGGATCAGAAAGCTGTTTGGTTTTATGCTGGACAAATTTCAGTAATTAGGCATCTTAAAGAGCAATTAAAGCTTCAAGAGGAGAGTAAGTATGAATTGGCTTAGTGCTATTGTTTCGCTCGCTACTGCAGGTCTTGGTGCTTACTCTGCATACAAAACACGAGAGCAGAAAGCGCAACAATTCAAACAAACAGCAAAACTTTCACGAGCTTCTACTGATGCTGCTGTAAGGCAAGCAACAGAAACAAGGCAAGCTGCTATTAAACAGCAAGAAGCAATGCGGGCTCAACTTGAGCAGCAATCAGCAGCATCTCAAAAAGAACTTCAAGCTCTTAAAAACCGTACTCTTGCTATTCAAACGCAAGCACGTCAAGCTCAAGAGCAATCACAAGCTCAGCTAGCTCAAGCTCGGAAGACTTCTGCTGCTCAAATTGCTCAAGCACAAAAAGCTTCTGAAGCACAGATTGCTCAGGCTGAAACGCAATCTCGTCGTCAGATTGCACAAGCACAAGCTTCGTCTAAACTTGCTATTCAGCAGCGTCAGCTTCAAGCCGCTATGGCTCGTTCACAAGAAGCTCGTCCTCCAGTCACTTCCCGAGTTCGTAAGCGGGTTGGTACTCCAGCAAGTATGAGAACTGGTGTTGACATTGGTTCAGCTCTTGCTATTGGAGGAGGCGGCACTGGCGCTACTACTGGAACCCGTATTGGTGGATTGAATGTCTAAAGCTGCAGCTCGTTATTCGGCGCTAGAGCCGGAGAAAACAATTTATCTTGATCGTGCTATTGAGTGCAGTAAATTTACTCTGCCGACTCTTATTACCGATAACGATCGCAGCACGGGTAGAAACGTTTATACCAAAATTGCTACCACTTATCAAGGACTAGGGGCTCGTGGTGTAAACAACCTAGCAAGCAAACTTCTCATTGCTTTGCTACCTCCTAATCAATCCTTCTTTCGTCTTTCTGTAGACGATATGAAGTTAAAGCAAGAGTTAGAAAATTATAAAGAACTACAGTCTCAGTTTGATCAACAGCTTGCGCTGATGGAACGTTCCGTTATGCGGGACATTGAAGAGTCTGGAGATCGCACTGCACTGTTTGAAGCTCTTAAGCATCTCATTATTGGTGGCAACGCCCTGCTTTACATTTCCGATAACGGAACCAGGGTTTACCCACTTAAGTCTTTTGTTGTTAATCGTGATCCAGAAGGAAACGTTCTTGAAGTTGTAGTTCGTGAAGAGGTCAGCCCTGATCTTCTTCCTGAAGGTACTGCACCTAAAAACGTTGACGGAAAGTACGTTGATAAAACTGTGTTTCTTTACACCCATGTTCTTTGGGATAACGAAAAGGATAAGTGCAATTGGTATCAAGAAGCTTACGGAAAGCAGGTAGGTAAGAAAGGTTCTTCTCCTATTGAGAAAAGCCCTTGGATCCCTTTACGCATGTTTAGGGTGGCTCATGAAAGCTATGGACGTGGTTACGTCGAAGAGCTTTTGGGTGATCTCAAGAGCCTTGAGTATCTTTCAAAAGCAATTGTTGAAGGTAGCGCAGCAGCAGCAAAGATCATTTTCCTTTGCAATCCAAACGGCACTACTCGACCTGATGCACTTGCTAGGGCTGCAAACGGTTCGATCGTGGCAGGAAATCCCAACGATGTGGCTCCTCTGCAAATGCAGAAACAAGCAGATCTGACTGTTGCCCTAAATACTATTGCTCGTATTGAACAACGACTGAGCTTTGCGTTTCTTCTTAACAGCGCTATTCAAGCTGGTGCTTCTGGTCGTGACCGCGTTACAGCGGAAGAGATCAAAATGGTTGCACAGGAGCTGGAAGCAGGCTTGGGTGGGGTGTATTCCGTTCTGTCTGTTGAACTACAGCTACCTCTGGTGAAGCGCAAGATGGCTCTCATGGAGCGTCAGAACCGTCTACCCAAGCTTCCTAAAGATATTGTCAAACCACAGATCACTACAGGTCTCGACGCCCTGGGCCGTGGTAACGACAAGATCAAGCTAATTGAATTTCTTCAAACTCTTGCTGGAACTCTTGGTCCAGAAACCATGGCTCGGTTTGTTGATAACCGTGAGTTGATCACGCGTCTTGCTGCTGCAGATGGTCTTGATACTTACAAACTCATTAAATCTGAAGAGCAATTGATGGCAGAAGATCAACAACAAGCTATGATGATGCAGCAACAAATGGCTATGCAAGATCCACAAAATGATCCTGCAAAACAAGCCGCACTTGTCAAAGCTGAAAATGACTCAATCAGGACCGACCAAGAAACCACAACCGGTGGTTAAGAAAGAAGAACCTAAATCCGAAATGGAGATTCTTCTTGATCGACTCAAAGAAGAAAAGCCTGCTGTTTACGAGCAGTATGTAACCGCAGCTCGTCAAAAGCGACCAGTTTGGGTTTATCCTGATCTGACCGTCCGTATTGGTTGATTATGGAAGTTACTGCTGAAGGCGTTCTGTCTCAACAGACTGGACCTTATAACGAACAGGATCTTCAGGTTCTTGAGCAGAACGATCAACAACAAGAGGAGCTGATTGGAGGCAAGTTTAAATCTGCTGATGATCTGCTCCAGGCTTACCAACAGCTAGAACGTAAGCTTGGTAGTCAAAACCAAGTTGAAGATTCTGTTGATGACGATGCTTCTTCTGAAGAGGAAGAACAACCAGAAGAGACTCCTGTCCTTTCTCAAGAACAAGAAGTCACTATTGTTGAAAGCATTGGCGGAGCAGAACAGTTTACTGCTGTCCAAGATTGGGCCAAAGAAAATCTTGATCCAGAAGAGCTTGAGGCTTATAACCGCGAAGTAAATAGCGGTGACTATTACAGGGCACGTAACGCTCTGCAATCTCTGCACTATGCGTATCAAGACAACACTGGTTCTGAACCTGAATTGCTTGGTGGAAAACTTTCTGCTAATAGCAACGATGTGTTCCGCTCAACTGCAGAAGTTATGGACGCAATGAGTGATCCTCGTTATCTAAAAGATTCTGCATATACAAATGATGTGCAAGAAAAACTAGTACGTAGCGACGTTCTTGGCCCAAGGGGTTAGTATTAAAATAGCGAACGTAAAATTGTTGCCGCTGCGGCGATAACAACAGTAGAGCGAGCGCAACGTAAACTTTTCAACCAAACTTAGAAATGCCTGATTTTGCATCTCTTAGCCGGTTGGGTAGTATTAACAGCGTTCAGTACAACGCTGGTTCTGCCGCCGGTAACTACGAGCGTGAAAACGCTAACTTCCTGAAAATTTTTAGTGGTGAAGTTCTGACCACCTTCAATCGTGATACGATCTTCAAAGATCTCACGATGAAGCGCAGCATCACCTCGGGCAAATCTGCAAGCTTCCCAATCACGGGACGTTTCAGCAGCCGCTATCATCGCCCTGGTGATTGGATCACTGGCCAAGGTAACAAAGGCATGATCGGTGAAAAGATCATTACGATTGATGATCTTCTTATTGCCGACGCAAGCATCTACGACTTAGAAGAGGCCAAACTGCATTGGGATGTACGCAGCATCTACTCGCAGGAATTGGGACGTGCTCTCGCAAGGGCCTATGATCAGCGCCTTGCTCGCACCCTGCTGACTGCTTCTGAGTCTGACGGTCGCGTGAAGGACTGGGATTCCAAGCGTTATCAACTGGCTGGTGGTACCTACGCTTCTGTGTCTGGTACGACCATCACCATGAGCCAAAACTTCCAGACTGCTGAACTCGGCTTCTGGGCTGTTGGTGAAGTTGTCTACGGTGAAGATTCCGGTGCTTATGCCGTCATCACCACTGCTCCTACCAACGGTGCTGCCACCTTCGGTATCAGCCCCATCTCTGCCATTGGTACTGGTTCTAACGCTGCCTTCACCGTTGGTGAGCGCCTGTTCGTTCTGAACTCCCTGCCTGGTGGTACTTCCTACACTGGTATCAACCTCAACGGTGCTGCTGATCGTAACGCTCGCGGCGATCTGATCGTTGAGAACCTGTTCAAGGCTTGCCAGTCCCTGGACGAAAAAGATGCTCCTAAAGAGGGCCGCGTTTGCGTTCTGTCGCCTGGCGCTTACTATGACGTGCTGGCTTCGGATCGCGCGATCAGCATTGACTTCAACGGTGGCGATGGCCGTAACGGTACCTTCGCTGAAAACCGTGTTGCTCAAGTGGCAGGTTTCCGTCTGGTGACCTCTAACCACCTGGGTACTGGTGCTTACACCTCTGGTCAAAGCTATGTGGGTCTGGGTAACCAGTCCGCTACTACCCGTGGTGAGCGTCCTAACTACGTGAACGGTCGTGACGGTTCCGACGGTCAAGCCGCTGCTGGTTTCAACGACTACTACCAGGATGAGCAGGGTAACACCAGCTCCATTGCTAACTGCTTCGGTCTGTGCTTCACCAAGGAAGCCGTGGGTACCGTCTCGCTGAAAGACGTGTCCATGCAGATGACTGGTGCTGAGTACAAAGCAATGACTCAATCCACCATGATGGTTGCCTCCTACGCTGTGGGTCACGGCATCCTGCGTCCTGAGTGCTGCGTCAGCCTGCTGCACGACGGCAATCCCTATTGATAATTACTTTCAGTTAATTACCAATACAATGGGGGAAGCAGAAATGTTTCCCCTTTTTTATTGCAATAATGGCAACTTCAAAACTTGGTGCAGTAAACACGCTTCTCGCCATTATTGGTGAAGCTCCTATTAACTCTCTTAACCCTCCTCTTACTGGAGACGCTAGTCTGGCAGAACGTACACTTGACGAAGTAAGCCGCGAGGTTCAAGGTGCGGGGTGGTCTTGGAACACCATGCTTTATGACTCCATTCCTCTGGACGCTGCTACAGGTCAGTCCCAACTCCCAAGTAACACTTTGGCTGTACGGTTTAACCCGCTCACGTACCCGTCTCAAAGGTTTGTTCTTCGGGGTTTGCGGCTTTTTGATCGCGTTAAAAATACATACGATCTAAGGACCAGTCTTGGTGTTTCTATGACTGGTAACAATAGTGATCTTGTTGCTGAAATTGTAGAAGAACTTAACTGGGACAGCATTCCAGAAACTGGTCGTCGTTATATTATGATTCGTGCTGCTCGTATGTTTGCTAACAGAGCAGTTACTTCTGCAAGTCTTGAAGCTTATACTCAAGAAGATGAGGCTGCTGCGTTGCAGACTTTGAAGCGTACTGAAGATATGGCACAAAACTATAACTTTATTAGCGGTCCCGATGATATGTACGGCGGTCGCGTTACTACTGTTTTTGGTCCTGACATCCTGAGCCGCTAATGTCTAGAGAACTTTATAGCCAAATCATTGGTCCGCTAAACAAAGGTATTAATCAACAAGCTGACAGCTTTGTGCTGCCAGGTTTTGCAAAAGTTCTTGAAAACGCTAATTGCGATCTGGTTGAAGGTCTCAAGAAACGTCTTGGATCTGTTCCTGTAAAGCGTGTTGATACTCTTACTCAAAACGCTGGTGGATTAGCTCTTACTGCTCCAATCAAATGGGACGAAGCTTTTTGCTTTGTCTATAACCGCAGCACAAACGAGCGGTTTATTTTGATGATTGTTGATGATAGTAGGACTGTTACTCCAACAGGTGACACTACTGATGGGTCATCTGTTATTACTTCTGTAAGTTCTACTGCAGATCTTTTTGTTGGGGCTGGTATTACTGGTACTGGTATTCCTAACAACACTAAGATCATTGACATTGATACTGCTTCTAGTCGGATTACTCTTGATAAAAACGTTACTGCTACAAATACAGGGGTATCTTTGACAGTTGAATCTAGCCGTACTTTTGTTACTGGTGTTTCTAACGTTGAACCTATTAGCGGTATTCTTCCTACTGTTGTTCCTGTAGAGCAAGATTTTGCAAACATCACGTCAGGAAATCTTGAGTATCTACGTGGCTCTGGTAGGGCTCGTGATCGCTTTAGGGCTACGTCGTTTCAAGATTATGTGTTCATTACTAACATTCAAAAGAACACAGAGTACGACAGCTCAGAAACGTTAACTAGGTTTAACATTGGAGAAATTAGCTCCGCTTACGTACCTACAAAAGCTCAAGTTACAGTTAAATTTGTCGATTACGACACTCAATATCAGATTACAGTTACTCTTGATAACGGAGAGGTTATTCGTGGTAACCACATAACACCATCTCTAACAGATCAAAACGGAAACGCAAACGTTGTTAGTTCTGCTGAGATTGCAGCCAAACTAATTAGCAGCACCGAAACTATTGCAGGTTCAACTACAAGCGGAAGTAATACTGTTACTAGTGTTTCAACAACAGACATTGGAAAAGTACAAACAGGAGAAAAGGTAACTGGTACTGGTATTCCTGCTAACACGTTTGTAGGTACTGTAGCTGCTACAAGTTTTACTCTTGTTAGCTATACAGGTTCTTCTGTAAACGCAACAGCAAACGGATCTACAACTCTTACTCTTGGTGAAGGTTTAGATCAAACAGACATCAATAATCAACTTACTTTTGAACGGCAAGGTTCTCAAATTCTTATTGGGTTAACAAGCTCTTCTCGTTACATTGCAAGCATCGAAGCTACTGATGCTCGTGGTGATACCTTGATGGAAGGTTTTTCTAATCAAGTAACAGCTATTACAGAGCTTCCTGGATCGTCGTGGGAAGGCTATACGGTCCTTGTGGCTCCTGATGGTGCATCAGATCAAAGCTCTTACTACCTTAAATTCAACGCAGAAAACACCACCACTGATGGTGATTATGGACGTGGTGTGTGGGAAGAAAGTGGCGGTTGGGGCACTCGTGGTCAGTTTGACCAAACAACCATGCCTCATGCGTTTATCTATTACAAAAACCAAAACGGTCTTACAAGGTTTACGTTCCAGCCGTTTACTGGTGCTGCTTACACAGACGGCACAGTTTCGTTTGACATTCCTGGTTGGACTAATCGTTTGGCTGGTGATGAGGATGAGCTACCAGGTCCATCGTTTGCTGAAAAAGCGATCAACGATATTGTGTTCTTTAAAAACCGTCTTGGTTTTGTAAGCGGTGAAAACGTAATTCTTAGTGAATCTGGTTCTTACTACAACTTCTGGCAACAATCAGCTCTTCAAGTTGTAGACAGTGACACCATTGACCTTACAGCCGTCAGTAACGACGTTGCTGTGTTGAACTATGCGTTGCAACAGCAGGACGAACTTGTGCTGTTTTCTAATGAAAACCAGTTCCGTCTGTATTCTGGTGACAACGTTACGTTTAGCCCTGAAACAGCTTCTGTGGGTCGTATTAGCTCCATCAGTATGGAGTCACGAGTTAAACCAGAACAGGTTGGACCTCAAGTAATCTTCCCTGTTAAAGAAGGTGACTTTACTGGTCTGCATACGTTTATTACTACTGACCGTACTGTTGGTATCAACCTGGGTCAAACAGCAGTCATTACAGAAACAGTACCTAAATACATTCCTAAAAATCTTGATTCTCTTGCTGTCAGTAGGACTGATCAATACCTTGTAGCACTTAGCAGTGATGATTCTTCATCTTTGTTTGTCTACCAGTTCTTCTGGGAAGCATCAGGTGGTTCTCTAACTAACCGACAAAACGCTTGGCATAAGTGGACGTTCCCTAACAAAGAGATTCATTGGTGTGATTTTATTGAAGGCACTCTTTATAGTTTGGTTCAATATGACAACAATGGGACAGCTGAGTTTTATCTAGAGGGTCTAAACGCTTCTCGACCTCCTCAAGAAGCTAACGACCTTTATCTACTTGATCGTCAGATCTCTAGCTCTATTACTACTGATATTGGTACAGCTACGTTTACTTACAACGCTGGTACTAATAAAACAACAGTTAACCTTCCTTACCGTACTACCAACCCAAGTCAATTTGTAATTCAAAAGGTTGATGCAAGTGATGCGTCAGAAGCTCAAAAGCGTTGGATCGTGGCTAACTCCGTACCTGCTGGTGTTACTAGTTTTGTATGCGATAGCCTTGGGGATTTTTCAAACAGCTCTTGGATCTTTGGTGAACAATACACGTTTACTTTTAGACCGCCTCAGCTCATGCCTTACAGCCGAACAGCTACTGACAACACTTTCATTGGTAACCGCACTGGGCGTCTTCAGCTTCGGTATTTGGATATTTACTATAACGATGCCCGTTATTTTACGGTAGAGGTTACTCCTTATTTCAGGGACACTGTAACTTATGAGTTTGATCGTCGAGATCCTCTCAACGCAAACATTGTTGTAAGTGAAGAAGAAGCTTTTGAAGAAGCTAAATTCCGAGCTTATATCCAAAGCAAGAATGACCAAGTTACAGTAGAGCTAGTAAACTCAAGCATTGATCAAGCAAAGTTCATTGCTTTGGAATGGACTGGTTTGTATTTTGATGTTGCTCGGAAGTACGGCTAATGACAGACAGTTTCTTTGGTGGTTTTTCTAATGATTTTGATCTAGATCTGGGTATCAACTACTCTGACTACGATCTAAACGATAACTTTTTTTCAGATCTTTCTAACGAACTAAACGTTCCGTTTGAAACTGGTATTGATACAGACCTGGGTCTAAACATTGATTACAGTATGTTTGACCTTCAAGGGTTTGGAGCCTTTGATCAGCAGCAGCTACAACAACGCGGACCAGTAAAAGCTGGTAACGATTTGTTTAGTTTGCCCTCCATTTTGAACATGCTTGGAGCTGGTATGAAGGCTTTTAACGCTGTTGATAAAAACGCTTTTGAAGCACGAGAAGCAGCTCGTAAAGATGCAGAAGCGCAAAAAAAGTTTTGGACTCAATACGCTAACCAAGCTCAAACAAATCTTCGTGATTACGAAGACCAGTTGAACGCTTATTATCGTGCTGCTGAATACGCAGAAAAACGTAAACAGTACGAAGCCAAACTACAAGAACAACGAGCACAATACAAATCTGATGTAGCTGTTGCTGCTACTGAAAACTTTGCTCGTCAACTTGCTGATCTTGAAGGACGGTTCTACGAAGAAGAAGCTAGGGACACTATTGCTCTAGATAACCTTCGGTTGCAATCAGAAGCTCAAGCTGCTCGTGTTGCTTCTAAAGGACAAGCAGGTCGAAGTGTAGAACGTTTGAAGAATCAATACGACCAGCAGTATTTGGCTAACGTTGGTAACAAACAAATTACTACTCGATTTAGAATTGCAGATAAATTGAGAGCTGGAGAAGCTGCAAACGTAGCTCGTGAAAATCAAATCAGTCAGGTTCGTTACTACACTCCTCAACCTGTTGCTGATCCAGTGAAGCCTTTGGCTCCTCTCCCTATCCAGGCTTATGAACCTGCTCCTTCTGCTGGACCTAGCCCAACTGCTTTAGGTATTGAACTTGGTTCTATTGCGCTAGAAGCTTTTAATAATTATCAGGCTATGCAGCCGCCTCAACCCAAACCGATTCAAGTGGTATCCTCATGACCAGTAGCTTTGGCATCACCCCTCAACGTCAGATTCGTGACCTTGTAGCAAATCCTGAGCAACCTGTCTCTTTACCTGTTCCTGCTCAACCTGCACAGACTCCTAAGCGTGTTGGTGGTCAATTGTTTTATGGTCAGCAATTTCAACGTGATACTCAAACAGCTCAACGTATTGAAAGTATTGAAAATTTTTTAGCTAAAGGAGGTGTGTTTGATCAAACTGAAAAAATAGAGTTTGAAAAATACAAACAAAACAAACAGCAAGAAGCGATGAACTTGCTGTCGTCTGAAGCTACGGTTTATAAAGACTCTCTTGAAAACGCTAAAGAAACTCGTATTCTTCGTGATAACAATCAAGAAGCTTTAGCACGTCAAAACCAGCTACGTAACCCTTGGGTTAACTACTTCTATTACGACACCAAAGCAACTAACGCTGGACGTTCTGTTGCTGTTGAGCTTGGGTCTTGGGGTAAGCAAAACGCAGACATGCTTGCTGAGCTTCCTGAGGATGAGCGAGCCACGGTACTGGCTACAAAAACTCAGGAGTTCATGCAGCCCTATGCAGATCTGCCTAGTGCTTTTGTTTCTGCAAAGATTGATCCTCTTGTAAGCAGCACTCTTGTTGACATCAAGAAAGATGTTATTCAAAAGACCTACCAACGTAAAGTTCTTACTGATCGTCAAACTGCTCTTGATAAATTTAACGGCGGTTTAAAGCTTGGTGCAAGTCTAATTAAAGGATCTATTGGCTCAGCCGAGGGTATGATTCTTGGGCAGCAGCAACTTCAACAGGGATATAACGAAGCATATAACTATTTTGTAAATGTTCGTGGATATTCTGAAAAACAGTTTCACGAAATTCTTTCTACTGAGCTTGGTCGTTTGTTCATCGATAACGACGGTGACTCTTATAACGATATTGGTCAATATTATGGAAGAATAAACATGCAACGATCTCTTGGTCAAATTCGTACCAAAGAAGGTATTTCTCTTCTTGATCTTCGTAACTCAAAAGGAGATACTTACAGAGATATTTTAATAGCTGGTGCTACTCAAGCTGTAAAGCGTAGTGAAACGTTTGCAGCAGCTCTTGAACGTGACATTTCTAGAAAACAGCGTGAGTTTGTTAGGGCTCTTACTACTGATTCAGTATCTTTTTACGCTAACAATCCAATTCCAACTGAAGAGCAAATTACTGAGCAACGTCGCTTAGCTAAACAAGCAAACCTTGAAGCAGCAGGAGCTGGAGTACTTCCAGAAGGTATGTCTCTTGAAGAAGCTAACTCTCAAGTAGATAAACTTTATCCGTATCAAACTAAAGAGTTGGGTCCAACTGACAAAGCGTTGCTTGAAGCAGAGATCCAGGAACGTATTAACAACGGTGAAACTGAACTGCCTACAGATTTGCGAGAGCGTCTTGAAGGTACTGATTTGCTTGGTAAAGCTATTACCGAGTTTGCAAAGGCACGTAACGATGCAGCTAGTGTTGATTTTCAAGGCCCTAAAAAGACTATTATTAAAGATCTTGTAGATGGGCTTAAGAGTAACTTTCAAAAAGATCCTGATTATTTAAAAAGTACTCAACTTAAAGGAGAGCTTCCTCAAATTGCTAGGAACGCTCTTAACAGCGCAGTTACTCAAGCTTCGCCTCGTCTACGTGCAGAAGCAACTGCGTTTATAACTAATGAACTTCGTAAAGCAGAAAGAAATGGCCAAAATATTTCTGATCCTAATGTGCAGTTTGAAATCCTCAAGCGAGCACAAACCGTTTTTTACAACCGCCCAGAGTATAAAGACGTAGATTCTTACGTTAGTACCGCTACAGGAACACCTAGTAAAAACCCAGCCCTTGGTAACGATAACGCTGCTCAAGGTGGTGGCTCTAGTAAACCTTGGCAAATCAACATCAACGATACAGACAACCGTCAAGCGTTTGCTTCTGTAGCTTCTCAAGTTTTTGGAAGCGATGTTGGTGCAATGCGGAATTATCTCAGGAACAACTTTGTTCTTAATACCAATGAGATGAAAGAGCTTAACGCTGTGTTGCAAACTGGTGACACTTCTAAGCTCAGCTCAGGCACGCGTCGTAGCCTTGCAAACCTTCAACGTGCGTTTAACAACAAAATTACTACTGCAGAACTAGCAAAGCTTCAGTCAAATCGTTATTACAACCGCAGTACGTTTCCAGCAATTATGGAGCAAAACGCTCGTAAGCTGCAAGAATCTCTTCGCGTTGCTCAAGCTAGCGGTGGTGAACGTCCTCAAGATACGAGCATTATTGTTACCAACTGGCATCACGGTCACTCTACTAACCGAGCTGTTGACTTTGTAATTAAGCGTCAAAACGATCAAATTGGTAATCCAGTTCCTGCGCCGTTTACTGGTGAAATCGTTTCTGCTGGAAGGGAAGGTGGTTTTGGTTTGACCATGGTTATCCGAGCTGACGCTAACGGACCTGGCTACAGAAAAGGTGATCTTGTTCGTGTTGCTCACCTTGCTGCTTTGTACTACAAGCCTGGTCAACGTATCCAACGTGGTGTTCCTATTGGAAAAGCTGGTGACGGTGTTGGTCGTTCTGACAGCCGCCCAGGTTACTCAGGCACAGGAGCTGGTGATAACGGTCACGTTCACATTCAGCTTTATCGCCCTGGAGGTGCTACACATCAATATCAATACTCCCAAGAAACCCAAAACACCTTTGTGCGTCGAGCTTACTTCCCTCTGTTCAGTTACAGCCGATAGCAATTTTTAGTTATATCGCTTAGTTTGGAGGAAGCGGATCTTATCTACTTCCTCTAATGCCTTATATTCCCCTCCGTAACGGCGATTCACTTTTTATTGAAGACGAACAAGAAGCTGAAAAGCGTTACAAAGAGGAGTGGGGATCACCTGCTCCTCAGTCTCGACAAGCACCTACACCAGCAGCTCCTGCAGAGCGTAAAGAAGACAAAAAAGACGATGGTAATGCTTACCTAGATTTTTTAGCTGGTGCTGCTAATACAGCAGCTAGGACATTAAGTCCTATTTACAACATTGGCGCAGCTTTACAACAAGCGCCTGCAATCACTCTTCCTGGTGAAAAAGTTGAAGGTGAACCTCGCTCAGCTTTGGAAGAGCTTACTGCGGCTGGTCAAGAAGGTGTTCGTAAACTAATCAACGATCCTATTGCGATGCTTGGTGCTCTCCAAGCAATGACCCAACAACCAGGCCAAAAGGCGTTTGGTGGTGGTTATGCAACTGGTGGTACTGGATCTCTGATGCCTGTAGATCCTGAAGTAGATGAAAAATTTAAACGTCGTAGAGAAGCTGCTGAAGAAGCTTACCGCCGCACTGGTAAAGACGTTGAAGGTTTTAGTTATGGTATTCGACCTGATGTACCGATCATCGGTCCAATGCTTAGTAGCGACAGTGATTATGTAAAAGAATCTCAACCTAAAACAGCAGTTGGTAAAGTTTCTGCCTCTATTTTTGCTGCTATTGGTTTTGACAAAGGCGTTTCTTCAGTTGTTAAAACACCTGCTGCTGCAGGAGCAACTGGCATGGGGATTCGTCAAATTATTAAAGATCGCAACATTCAAGAAGGTATAAAACAAAGCGCAAAATTTGTTGTTAAAGATCTTGTTCCTGATACTCTTCAGGATGCAATGTTCTTTGCTCCTGAATACAACGGCCCTCTTAATGAAGAGCTGAGCAAAATCAGAGAGCTTGAAACTGTTGAAGAGCGACAGCTAGCAATGCAAGCACTGTTAGCTGATACTGAAGAAGATTTTAATTACTACACCGAACAGCTAAATAACATTGCTGGTGGTGCAGCTTTTATGGTTGGGTTCCGCTTGACGCTGAAAGCAGCACGAGCTGGACTTATGAAAATTAAAGCAGGTAAAAGTGCTGAAGAAGCGTTCCAAGAAGCAGCAGAAGAAATTACACCAGAAACTCGTGCTTCATTAGAAACTGCAATTTTTGATCGAGCAGAAGTTGTTCTTGAAGAAAGCGTTGGTAACGCTACTGCTCGTCTTCACAACAAAATTGATGACACTGTTGGTGAAGTTTCTACCAGCATGAGGGCTGGTGCTGAAAACTACCTGCGCCAACAATCTGATTTTGCACCTAAGCTTCGTCGTCTTGACCAAGAACTTGGTGAGATTCCTGATGTAGCTGCTGATGTTCAAAACGTCACTGAACAAGTTGATGTGTTGAAAAAGCGTCTCAGTGTTTCTACTACTGATGAAATTGCTGCTAAGCGAGGCATGATGGAAGCTCGTTTGGCTGCTTATGACGCTGAGATTAAGCTTGATCCAGATTGGATTAATAAGAGCACTGGCAAAGGTAAGCGTCGTGGTAAGAACAGCACACGTTATAACAACGCTCTTCGTGCAGCACGAGAACTGCAAGAACTGCAAGCTTTAGAACTCAAGCGACTGCAGCTTCAAAACGTTGAACTTAGGCGAGCCGATAAAGCAGCCGAGATCGAGCAAGCTTCTCTTGGGTTCATGACCAACACTGTTGGTTTTAGAAACGCTCTTGATAGCGCTCGGATCCTTGTTAACAGCATTGAAGAAATCAACGCTCAACGTATTGGGTTCCTTGAAGCTCGTAACTCTAGCTTGTTCCAACAGAATCGTTTGAACGAAATGAACAGGGATTATTCACTCCCTGGTCCTTTTGGTGAAGCCTATGGTGATCTAAAGAATCTGCTTGACGCTGCTGAGGCTGCTGTTGTTTCTAACAACTTGAACCCTGATTTTGTTCGTGACTTTATCAAGCGTGTTGATGATATTCACAACAAAGTTATTGAAAACGGTGGTACTGCTCCTACGTTCCCTGAGCTGCCTCCTAACTTTGAAGAACTTGCAGCCCGTACAGAGGCTCCAGCAGAAGCTCCTACAGCAGAAGCTCCAACGGTAGAAGCTCCTACAGCCGTAGCTGCACCTGCTGAAGAAGCAGAGACCCTTGCAGAGCAAGCTAAGCGTGTTTGGGATCAAGCTGATGGTGTTATTCCAGAACGTGTGGCTACTCGTGCTACGTGGAAAGAACTTGGAGAAGAAAACCAAAAACAACTCATTGACACTTATTTAGAAGCAGGACTAATTAATCAAAAAGCTCAGCTAGAACCTAAAGTTCCTGCTCCTGTTCAAAACGTTGTTCCTCTTACTAAAACTGATGATGGTCAAATAGTTATTGATACTAATACTATTGCTGCTCGTCGTGTTGAAGCTCAAACTGCACAAGGAACTGCAGTTACTCAATCTGCTGAAGATTACATTCAGCAAGCTAAAAAAGAGCTTGAAATTAGCCAAGATCCTACAGATACGTTTAACTCTCTTGATGAATTTGTAAATCAACAAAACGCAAAATTTGAAGCTTGGGACGCTGCTTACAAAAATACTGGCTCTGAAGAAGCAGCCAACAAAACGCTTCAGATTTACAACACTAACGCTCGTAAATACACCAGCAGTTTAGAAAATGCTTCTGCTATGAAAGCAGTGTTTGACGGTATTGATCGTCAAACTATTCTTCCTGCTCAATACGCATCCGCTGTTCGTCGTCTTAGTTCGTTCCTTACTGAAGGAAACACAGAGCTTCGCATGGCTGCTTCATTTATTGAATCAGCAGAGTTTGGTAAAGACATTCAGAATAACCTGAATAAAATTATGGTTCCAGTAGCAACGCTCGATAGCAGCGCTACTCAAACTCTTGCTGCTGCTCGGGATCTTAGAAAGATTCTTGGTGGTGAAGAAGTTGAAGGACTTGATCGCATCACAGCTCTTGAAGAGTTTGCTGTTCAGTATCAGCTATTTACTCTTAACGCTAAAGCTCTTAATGAACTCTTCAACGGCGTTGGTAACGCTTTGAGGTTGTTCTCTAAGAGAGGTGCTCTTAAATTTGATATTCGTGATCCAAACGTTTTGTTTAGTGAACTAAACCAACAACTTTTAAAACTTGGAACACAAAATGATGTAGCTGACAATCTCAGCAAAAAAGCTAAAGAAGCAAAAGCTGAGTTTGAAGCACGTATGGGTGAGTTTTTTGAAAAAGTTAAAAAAGGTGAAGATTTAACTGATGAAGAACTTTCTGGTTTTGAAAACCTTGTTGAAAAGGTTTATGAAACTGGTGGTGATTTGAACAAACTTGACGGTCTTACTGTTACTGGCGATGCAGTTCTTGCCAACCTTCAAATTGGTTCACCCCTTAGTAACCCAGCAACTATTGCTTCTATTCCTATTGAAGGTATTACTAACGCAGCTGGTGAACTAATGGGTCAAGCTATTAGTGGTCACATTACTGGTCGAATGGCTAAGTGGCTTGGTCAAACTGAATTTGCAAAAGAAACTCTGGATCAAGCACGTCTTGCACAAGATACTTTGATGCAACTTCGTTTTGTTTTTGGTGAAGCTCTTGAGGCAACTTACAACCGTTTTGTTTACGGTAAAGCTATTACTGATCCAGCTCAGGCAGCTCAAAACGCTTATGAGTTACGTCGTAGTGGCGGCTTGAGGCGAGAAGAAGCTATTTCTCAAGATCTAGCAGCAAAGCAAGTCAAGATTCCGTTTATGAACTACGTCATGGAACGTAGTAAAGATAATGAAGAGCTGTTTGACACAATTAACAAAAGTCGTGTTCTTACTAAGGTGTTCCACGATTACTTCATGCCTGGTGAAGCTTGGGATAAGCGTGGACCTATTGGAAAATACATTCTTGGCGGAACCACTACAGCCCTTCGTAAAGCTGGTGTTGGTAAAAAGAGCTACTACCCAAGCGGTGAAAACGTAAACCTCACCCTTATGGGTCAACTGTCTGCTACTGCAGATGAATTAAATACAGCATTGTTTGCTAACGCAAGAATTCGGGCTCTTGTTAACCAAGAGGTTGATGAGCTTATTTCTCAAAATATTATTGACCCAGCAGACCGTGGTGCTGAAATTCAAAAGCGTTTGGTCAAAGAAACGTCAAACATGTATCAACCTGTAAAGGTTGGTTTTGATCAAAAAACTGTTGGTTACTCTGTTCTTGATAATCAAATTCTTGAACTAACCCGAGCTGTAAACCTTACTGAAGAACTTACTGGTCCTCTTAAAAACATTGAAAATATGATTAATGAATTGCGCCGAAGCAAAATCCCAGCAGTAGCGTTTTTTGGACGAGATATTTTTCCGTTTACTACTTCTCCTATTAACTCTATTAAACGTGCTATAAAAATTGCTTACGGCGGTGAGATTGCTCAAGCTGCTGTTGATACTGCTCGTCTTGGAGCTAAAACACTGCCTGAGCAAGTTCTTAATCGACTTCCTGCTGATTGGAACAAAAACATTATTAATTTTGAAAGTAAGTATTTCAGCAGTGATCCTAAAGTTCGTATTCGTGCTCAAGGTGCTTTGGCACTTTCAGTTGGTATCAACACTATGGCTTGGTTTTTGGTGCGAGACGGTAACCAAGACATTGTTGGTGGACTTGAAAATACGTATCGGGAAACTACAGGGGCTCGTGATCCTTACACCATAAAAGTGGGAGGAATGATGCTTCCTTATCGTTACCTGCCTCATCTTGGTAATTCTCTTGCGTTGCACGCAAACATTCGAGACATTCAACAGTTTGCTCCTGGCAAAGATACGTCTGATGTTCTTGCTTTAAGTGTTGCTTCGCTTGCAAGCACAATTATGGAAGTTCCTGCTCTTGCTGGTTTTGAACAAATTATTAAAGCTCTTCAAGCTGGACAAAGAGGTGATGCAACTCGTATTCAAAAAATGATTGCTAATTCAATTGCAAAAATTGGTGATCCTTACCTCAATCTTAGAAAAACAGTTATCCAAGGAATTGATCCAAGAAAACCTGCAAGCCCTGTTACTAAATATTCTTCAACTCAATTTTATGAAACAGGCAAAAAAGTAGGACAACTTACAAATGAAGATTTTGTAACTGGAGTACTAGATACAAGTTTAGGTACTTTTGGTATTGCAACTGAATACATGGGAGTTGGTGCTTTAGCTGACGCTTTTGCTGAGGTTATTCGTAATGAGCCTGGATTCCGTGAAAACTCTCGTAAAGCTTTGTGGTATGGCAAGCCAGGTGAAACTGTCAACGCTAACCACGCTGGTAAATGGTACCCAGTTCAAGCTGTGCTGGGTCGTTACTGGTTGTTCCCTGACAGGCTTGAAGATGATGTTGTAGCTAAAGAAATGGTTTACAACCTCATCCCACCGCCTCGAACAACTTTGTATCAAAACGACGGTGTAGTTATTAATCCAACAGTTCTGAATAACTTTAATCATTTCCTTAATTCAGAATTTGAATATTTTGACGTTCCTACTGGTAAAGCGTACAAAGGCGTTAATGGTTATTTGAAAGATCTTATCAACAGCAAGCTTTATCAGAGTTATCCTAGTGTTGACTCTCCCTTTAAACAAACAAGTATGTTTGGTGTTCAAGTTGGAGAGGGCGCTGATTGGGACCGCGATAACAATCAACGTAGGGTGATTCTTAAAGGTGAAGTTGATAGACTCATTAGTATCGCTAAGGAGCAATTTCTTTTTGGCACTCTCAAAAACCAACGCTACAAAGCTCCTGAAGATTTGAAAAAACTTATTCAACAAAAACGCATGGCTGGAGAGTAAATGGCTTACGCATCAATTACTTACACAAATGCTTCAGGTACAACGTTTGCTTTGACAAACAGCGATGGTAACGCCATTGAGTACCTACGCCAAGATGACATTTCTGTCAGAGTCAACGGTACTCTGCAAACAATCACCACTGACTACACCTTTAACGCAGCAGGTACGGCTATTGTCCTTAACTCGGCAGTAGCCAACGCCACTGTTCTTTTGTCGCGTACTACTTCTATTACGGACGCAACAGTTAGTTTTACTGCTGGCTCTACTCTTACAGCACAAGACCTAAACAATTCAGACAAACAAAACAGATTTGCTCTGCAAGAGTTTTCTGATACCTATGATGCTTTAACCACAGGCACAGGTGATCTTAGTGTTCTTGATGGTTTTATTGGTGCCAATGAAGCTTGGTTAGGAGACGACGCTCACGCTGCAACTACAGGAGCAATTGACGGTCGTGTTGACGCAAAAATTGACACGGCTTTAACTACTGATATTGCAGCAGGTAACGCAATTACTGTTACTGATAATTCTCCTGGTGCTGGTCAAGTTACTATTGCTGTTACCGACGGCGCAATCGACACTGCAGAACTTGCTGACAGTGCAGTTACTGAAGCAAAGATTGCTAGTAACGCTGTAACCACTGCAAAAATTGGAGACGGTCAAGTTACCAACGCAAAGTTGGCTGACTCAGAACTACAAACTCTTGCAGGTATTGGTTCAGATCAAGCATCCTCACTGGTAGCTTTAACTAATGCCGAGATTCAAACTCTTGATGGCATTTCAGCTTCTACAGCCGAACTTAACCAGCTAGACGGTAACACTCTTACCAATACTCCTACTTGGAGTTCTACTACAGAGTATCCAACAGCAAACGCAATCAACAGTCGTATTGCCACAATTGTTGATTCTGTTGGTGGTTTTGTTGCTATTCAAGACGATCAAAGTTTTCCTGCTACAAACCCTGACCCGCAAGGAGATGCAGGTACTGTTGTAAGCATTGCAAACGCTGGTGGTCTTGTTGTTGATGCTGCTGGTGAAAGCACAACTGGTAGAACTACTGATTCAAACATTGTTACTATTACTGGTTTTCCTGCCAGTATGCAGAGTGAAACAGTTGCTGATGGTTTAGGTCTTCAAGTACAAACTACTTCAACTGAGCACACTTATACGTATCACAAACTCATTGCTAAAGAAGCTGACATTCTTCAGCTAAGTGATGATATTAACGATTTCAACGCTCGCTATCGTGTTGGTGCTTCTGATCCAACTACTGATAACGATGAAGGAGATCTCTTTTACAACACTACTGATGACGCTTTAAAAGCTTTTGACGGTACTAATTGGACTGTAGCTGCTACTGGTGTTGCTAGTAATGTTGCTTTTACTCCTGGAGGTGACTTAGCAGCAACTAATGTTCAAGCTGCTATTGAAGAACTTGATACTGAAAAAATCTCTTCTGCCGCACCACAACTTGGCGGTAATTTAGATGTTAACGGTCAAAGCATTGTTAGCACTAGTAACGGTAACATTGTTCTTGAACCTAACGGTACGGGAATTGTTGATGTAAATTCTGAACTAAACGCTAACTCAATTAACATTCCAACTGGTCAAGGTGACCTTACTGTTGGTGCTAACTTTACTGTTGATAACAACGGTAACGTAACTATTGGTAACAACACTCAACTCAATGACCACGTAACCATTGGTCCTGGTAGTGAGTTGCGATTTATGGAAGCTGTTGGTGGCGGCGGACATGAAGTGCGTATTGATAGCCCACTTATCCTTGCTTCTACTTATACCCTTACACTCCCTACATCACTTCCTGATGTTGCTGGTAAAGCAGTCATCTCTGACCTTAACGGTGACTTGAGCTGGGGCTTTGCAGGTGGTGCAATGGGTGGTTCTAATGATCAAGTCTTCTTTGAAAACGATCAAACCGTAACCACTAGCTACTCCATCACTGCAAACAAAAACGCAATGTCTGCTGGTCCTATTACTATTAACAGTGGTGCGGTCGTCACTGTTCCTTCTGGTTCTACTTGGGTAATTGTTTAATTATGTCTATTCGTATTGACGGTACTAATACCACCGCTAATCCAGGTATTACGGGAGGAGACGCCGACACAGGTCTTCAGTTTGGAACAGATGAAATCCAGCTTGTTACTGGTGGCACTAATCGTGCAACGGTAGAGAGTAACGGTAACTTCACTATTGAAGACGGCAACTTAGTTGTTGCGGCTGGTCACGGCATTGATTTTAGTGCTACTGCTAATAGCAGTGGGACTATGACAAGTGAACTGCTTGATGACTATGAAGAGGGTACTTGGACTCCTACAGAATTAAATGGCAGCGTGGGTGCTATTACAGTGGGTTTTGCCAAATATACAAGATTTGGTAATATTGTTTATTGTTATTTTGATATTACATACCCTATTAATGCGATAGGAGGAAACGCATCGTTTAGTGTACCATTTTAGATGGCCAACACTT
>BCSF01000082.1_pt1 | contig 40689 bp, 55 predicted proteins | sample 1016431 | NCBI WGS metagenome assembly BCSF01 (sample SAMD00045685;SAMD00045686;SAMD00045687;SAMD00045688;SAMD00045689;SAMD00045690;SAMD00045691;SAMD00045692;SAMD00045684;SAMD00045690;SAMD00045691;SAMD00045692;SAMD00045684;SAMD00045685;SAMD00045686;SAMD00045687;SAMD00045688;SAMD00045689, study... | reverse complement strand
TCTTATATATATTACCACGTCCACAGAAATATATAACGTCTTCTACTTTAACAACTGAATCACTAGCTATACATCCTATCTGTTCGTGAGACTCCATAATAGAGTATGTCTTAGGGTCAACGCTTGGCACTTTTAATCTATATGTTCCATTTTCCATAAGAACAACCAAGCTATCTCCTAAGCTTTGCATACCTGTGATATCTCCACCCTGAGGGTCTTTTATCTGTATAAAGTTTACTATTGGTATGATCGCGGGTTGACCAACCTCAGAAAAACATATCATATCGCCATGTTCTTCTCTAGCATCTTTAGGGTCTAGCAAGACATTAGCAACAAACATTCTACCACCATGAGGAATACTATGTTTCCATTCTAAATCTATATTAGAACCCATAGCTACTAATGGCAAACTACCCACAGAATCGCCTTTATCTTGATAAGTGATAGTAATAGCATCATTATTAACTGCGTATGATAAATTATTTACTGTAGTAAAAGTTACAGTTCTAGGAGCTATAGCATTCGTTGTAGAAGTATTACCATTCCCCGCATCCCTGAAAGACATTGTATTCATATCTGATGATAAGCCTCCCGTAGGTATTACAACCTGAATCATCCTTGAATCATGTATTAATATCCGCTCATTTGCAGTTTGAGATGAGCCACTATTATCTGTGTAATTAACATTTAAATCAATGCCTGAATAATTATTATTTAATGAAAAGGCATCTACGCTTGGAGAATAAATCTTATCTGAACCCATAAAGCAACCCGTTATTGGATAAATCAATTCGGTTACAAAACCGCTTACCGACGCTCGAAATATTCTTAAAAGAACAGTCTCTCCACTAGCCTCAAAAAAGTTTTTATCTTCGCGATTTTCTGCAAAAGACTCAGTAACAGGATTACTTAGAATACGATTAGAACTATCTAAGAAATAATCGTCCCACTCTCCGACAACAGAAAAAGCAAGAGCATCACTACCCACAGTTACTAATGACTTGTAAAAATCAGATACATTTAAGTCTGCGTAATAAGTTATACCTGAATCAGAGTCTGTATAAGTCATTACAAAACTACTACTTTGAGACAGAAGTTCATTATACCTATCTTCGGAAATAGTCTTATGTAATGCGTAGTACATATTATTTATCGATGAGTATGTTGAATCAAACGTACTATTCCACCTAGACTCTATCTCTGCCTCTGTTGGAAAACCATTAGTAGAATAAGTAATATACTTACTTGTCTTTCCACTACTTACAGATACTACTTGGTCGTTAGTACCTACCTTTCCATTAATATTAATTCTTTTAATTCTTCTAAATGAACTAGGGGTTGCAGTTCCATTCTCCGCATAACTGCGATATACATTTAGTCCCGTTAACGATCGAAAGTATTCATTCTTATCTAACCCAATAGTTAACACGTTTCTCTGATTACTACTATTAGCCAACGTAATAGATGAAATGTTATCTGTGTTTAATGGGTATTCATTAACACCATCATAAATAGGAGCTACATTGTATTGATAAACTCCATCAGCTAATGAACCTCCTGTTGTATTAGTAGCAACAGAAGTAGTAAAAGTTTTTGGGTAACCCCTGAAATAAGGTTCTATATATGTAGCATTATCAATTGTAACTAACTCTCCGAAATGCTTTTCATCTTTCTTTCTATATATAATATATGGAGAATGAGTCGCTCCTGTGTTCACAAATAGCAAATTACCTATAGCGGTAAATGTTAAAGAATCAGGAAGTGGGTCAGGTAATATCTTTAGATATGTAGAGAAAGGCTCGTTCGTATTAACCTGTGGAGCATGAGAAGAGTCGAACTGAGCCATAAGTCCATCATAACTATCTGTCGGTATACTGACCCACAAGTAAGATTTTCTATAAATGATACCCCTTTGTTTACAATAAGCAATCCATTCATATTCATTTGGTAGTTTATTATTTGACCAAAGATAGGCACTATTTACACCTCTGTCATCTTCTTGGGATACCAATTGAGACGCATCTCTACGTTTAAGAACACCTGATTGGCTAATATCAAAGTTTTGCGTATCAGGAGTTAAATCCGCACGGAGGTCTTCAGGGTCATTATTAGTAACTAATCCTGAAAAAATTGGAACTTTTATTAAACTCATAAGTAAGCATCTCTCACGCTCATATCTGCAACTGTCATTGTTCCTGAGCCTGTACCTTTGCCACTTATCTGACTTCTGACTAGCTCTCTGTTTTGTTGATATCTAGCCATATATCTATCAGCTAATTCAAACTCTTTTTCATTCTCAGCTATCGTGCTTTTAGCATAATCAACTAAGTAAAGATGATATATAGGAGGTATCTCAGGTTCAAGTACATCATCATCATTCCAATCTACTTTTACACTTGATGCGGTAGCTCTTGCTGATAAACCAAATGTATCCCAATTTGCAGTTAACTGAGCAAAAGTATAGTTTCCTGAAACTTGAGCTAGTTGATATGCATCGTCTAGAACAAACAATGTTTCATTCTGAGTGAACTGATTATTTAATTGACCCTCTACAACTGTATAGTCTTTAAGTATTAGAGTACCCGTTTTAAGATCGTTTACGTCTCTGTGGACTATTCCTGTAGCATTACTAGTAGCTCCCTTTACCTTATCTCCTGTTTGAAAAAATCCATTATCAAGGTTTTTATAATTAAGCTTGATATACTCCTCGCCCTTTTCAGTATTAACAGGTTGAGCTATATATTGAAAGTTTACTAAACCCGCACTTTCAGGGTGTGGGACTAATATAATCTGATTGGAGGTCAGCGTGTAGTATTGGGGTGTGCCTTTTACATTAGTCCCATCAAACTTAATCCTAGGTATCTGATTCCTGTAAGGCTCTAAAGTCTTTTCATCATAAAGAACCGCAGACTTTAACTCTAAGAAATCATTAGGTAACTCAAAGAAATTATCTTCTTCATTAACCACGATTGATTTATCCCTGACTAGGCACTTTGTATGAAAGGCTAAATCTCTTTCAGCCTCTTCTAAAAACTTTCTAGCTAATGCTTTATTATGAGGATTAGTACCAAACTGTAAAACAACTCTATCAACTAATTCTGTCCACTTCATATCTGACTCTGCTTTTTGGTTACATCCATGTTTGAAACTTTTGCATTTAGATTAGCGATAATATCTGACGCTCTTTGATACATAGCGTTACTTCTATTCATATCTCCATCTGATGCTAGTAATTCACTTACCGCAAAATAAACTAGTGCCTCATGTGCCACGCTTGAAATCTCAGGCTCTCTAGTGCTTATGTTAGAGACCTTTGGAGGTTTCATATAATACATGACAAATATCTTTCCGTACTTAAATAAATCTACAGGAAGTATCTGATATTCTACTTCCTTACTGCCTGTACCGCCATTTCCACCTGACCTAACAAAGACAGGGGAGTCGCCATTTGGTGTATACATATAGCTATTCTCTAACTCATATCTGCCTAGTTGGTCTGTAATATGAATCCAAACTATGCTCTCTTCAATACTTGCACCTAGTTTTGCTACACTATTCGGTATTAAGTAAGCTGACTCAATTTGATCGTAAGCTAACTCATACCCATATTGACCTGATATTTTATTAGAGTTTGTTAAATCTTCTAGTAAGAATGAGCCGTCACTTAAATAAGTATCAGCAGTTTCTGTACTACTTGCCGTGCTCGTTCCTGTTGAAATCTGTTGTTGGTGTAAAAGTCTTGATAGATACTGCTTATCTAATAAAGCGGGTATCTTTTGTAATGCGGAATCTATTGCCCTTGTAATATCAGGTAAAGTATATACGTTCCCTGATGGGTCTTCCAATCTTAGTTGGACATGGTTTTTTATATCTGCTATCGTCATAATCGTAAATCAGAGGGGTGTTGCCACCCCCCTAATTATTTACTCACCTATTATGAGGGTGCTACTGATACAGTTGAGTAATCAGTCGGTAAACCGCTGATACGACCTACTGCTTTTGCTCTGTTAGTACAGATAAGCTGACCCATCCAAAGGATGTGACCAACTTTAGCGTCCTGAGTCACAGGCTGACGGAATCCTGTAAAGGAAAAGTTAGCCTTTCTATTGTGAATCATTCTTAGGTACTCATCATTGATGAAATACATATCTCCCGCGGGACAAGATGGGTCGACTAACATGTCTAAACCACGATACTTGAATCCGCTGAAACCCGCATCTGCGATTTCAGAAGATGCCATACTTGGAGCTCTCTTCTTATCGCTAAGATGTTGTTCATATGCATCTGCTACGATCTGAGGTACTACTATCATCTTTGGAGCTTCTCCTGAATCTCTATGAAAGACTTCAAAAGCTTCTCTTAGAATCTCATCGATAATTAATGAAAAGTTATCGAAAAGAGCATTCCCGTAAGATGAACTAGCATCAACTGCGTTAATGTCAGTTGCCTTAGATGTGTCAAAAGCACCTTTCCATATTGCCTCAAGAGAACCTGAAGTATTTTCACTATCAGGAGAAATACCACCTAAATCAGCAGATGCTGATGCAATGGTTCTGAGGTCATTGAATGCACTTTGAGCAGTAGAACCATAAAGTACACCTGAAAAGAACTTCATTAAAGACTTCTCAGCGGACTTCATCTTAGAAGATAGTAAGTCTACTAACTTCTCAGGGTTATCATTTACTCTTTCCTCAAATCCTGAGATCGCTACACTTGCGTGTGCCTGTGACCAATCGTAGGACACTTGCTTTGCGAACTCATCAGGATATACACCAAGGTCATCATACTTCGAATAGAATCCGTAACTGCTAGAGTTAGCGTCTGCGTATTCTATAGGAACTACAATCTTCTTACCTGATGCATTAGGCTTACTAGAGCTTAAAAACTTTGACAATAAAACAGACTTCTTTTTGATATTATCAACCAAAGTAGGAATGTACTGTTCTTTCGTCAAAGCATTCAGCGTACTATAATCTACGTTTGTTACGTCTAATGCCATTTTGCGTTTTCCTTTTTATTCCTATTTAAACAATTCGTAGTGCTTAGAATTAAGAAGAATGTCCTCAATGTCGTCGTAGCTTTTTCCCAATGGAATTGGTTCTTCACTTGAACCCCTATTTATACCGCTGACTTCAGGTTGAGCTTTCAACTCTTCTGCTTTCTTAACACTCTCAATCGCTTTCTTAAGTGCCGACTCTCCGTTAATAGTTGCATTTGCAAAGATGTATGCGTCTTCAAGATTAAGGTTTTTCTCAACTGCTACATTCATCACTTCAGTAATGGCATCCTCATTTAGTTCAGGATGCTTTGTAACTAAGTCAGCAATTTCTCGGTCAACCTCTTTTTCGGTTTCCATTATAACCAACTTATCTTCTAGTTGAGCTAATCGATCATTTTCAACTTCTTGCTCTGCCTCTACAATAGCGTCTTGCTCTTCTTCGGGCGACATCTCATACTCTGCGATAGCCTTATACAGTTGATGTTCAGTACCCAAAGTCTCTCTCAATTCTTCGTCTTCAAGGACACTATCCAACGTAGCTATAATGCCATCTAGATATCTCCTTTCGTCCGCAATTTCCTGAGCTTTTTGGGTATTACTTCTCTGCCAATCATTCCTGTTGTTTAAGGCTTCAAGAGCGAGATTCAGTTCATTCTCAGAATATTCGTTATCTCCTATTTTGATAAATGAACTCTCTGCTGAGACTATTTCTTCTTCATCCTTTGGTTGCTCATCTTGAGTCTCTTGGACGTTTTCTTCAGCCGTCTCCTGTCTGTTGCTCTCACTTTGGTCTTCTACCTTTACATCGGTCTTTTCTTCAGGTTCATCCTGAACGTAGAGCGACGCTAAGGTGTCCGCGTCAATTCTGACTCCATCAAAGTTTGAGTCTTCTAAGTATTGTTTCTCTTCACTCATAATTTCTCCAATTTAGATTCAGTTCCGCTCCCAACATTAGGATATTTCACTCGCATCCCTCATTAAATCAGGGTTGCTCTGTAGGTTTCTTTGAATCTCTTCAGGAGAACCGCCAAATCTGCTAAGATCGGGAGGACTTCCCTGAACTTCTTCTGCCATCGCCCTTTGTTGCTCTGCTAGAGCCTCTGCCTCTTCCATCATTTTCGAAATCAATGCCTCTTTTTGTGGCATATCCAAATTTTGTACTATATACATTGGGTCTTTTATAATGCCCATCTGTGCTAACTGCATAATCTTGTTCTCATTGAACTGTCTGTTCTCAGGTAGCATCGACCCTACCCGCACTCTAACCATCGTTTCCTTATCCTTAAATATCAAGCCAATAACTTGTCGATATTCCATTCTTCCCGTGGAGTGCTGATAGGGTACGTTTATAAATTTTGTTCCTAGGTTCTTAAACATGGTAAGCCACATGTTTCCTAGTTGTGCTAGAGCCATTTCTATAGTCCTAGCTTTATAATCAATCTTTGAACTACTAGCCTTTTGAAGTATTGATGCCTGAATACCTGATGTTACATTAGTGTCAGCCTTACCTTGAGTAGATTTATTGACACCTGAAACAGTCTCAAACATATCTAATAATATGCTATATAAATTGAAAACATAGCTCGGCATACTTGCGGGACTTTGCATAGAAACTTGCCCCGCTCCCCTCTTACGAATGACACTCCCTGGCTTATTGTTTATTTGGTCTTGAACGTCCGCAGTTTGGTCTACAACCCACATCGGATTAGCCATTAAATGGACGTTATCCATAACCTGAGATGCTATTCTATCTAGTGCTAGATTTAAATGCTTTAATCTGCGAGGTTCAGGTCTGCCCCAAAACTCATGTGCTGAACCCATGTTCTTAACTGATACAAATGGGAAAGGATGAGATATATGATTGTCTTTATTAAAGAATGGATACTTAGTTCTACCATCAAATAGTACAACATTACCCGCCATGCATACCTTACGCATACCATCAATGCCCCTACCTTTATCTTTATCATCAATTTCCTCGCCATCTACGTAAGAAACATATTCTTTTGAGTTATCACGCATATAGCACTCAATAAGTAGTACTGATTCCTCTTTATCTCTGTATGATTGTGACTTACTCCTGTATAATTCGCCCTTACTCGCCCCATCGCCTATATGTACATAGCTATCGTAACCCATTGGATTATTTTGCTTTTGTCTTTGAGCTCTATACTGCTCTAGTTCCTTATCAGGCATTACATACTGCCCTTTTTCAGGAAACATCTTACGTATTTCATATAATGGGGTCGGACTTGCATAGATTACCCACTCTGCATTCTCAAGTTTTGTAGCAGATGGGTTAATAAAAAAACTATATGGGTCTACAATGTCGCAATCAGGTAAGTCATCATATGGATTATAATGAACCTTTAAAATACCCGTTCCATAAACTAGATAATCCTGTAATAATTCGCTCACTAGGTTCTGCATACAACGCAACTGCCAAAATTCGTCCATAACGGCTTGAAGTGTTTCAGATAAGGAGTAATCAAGGGGATCGTTTCCAACGGCTAATACGTCCAATTTAGGCGGTCTACTATTCAATATAGGTATCATAGTATCAATAGCCGAACCAATCAGGTCAATAGTCATCTTATTTTTAAATTGAGGTACTTTCATACCCTCCCAATGGTGTCCTTGATATAAAGCCTCGGATTCTCTCCATTCTTTATACATTTCCTGTTTGCTATCCTTAGATAATTCAAACATGGCATACACCTTTTCCATCAATGCCTTATCTTCCTTTGATGGGATGTAGTCTTTTGGGTTACTTCCTCTGTATGAGTCCATTTTAAGCCTTTGCAATTAGTAAATCGGGTAGTACATCATGGTAAAATTCATCAGGAGAACGCATTTCAACTATCATTCTAAGCATAAATATCTCATTCCAAGCTATTTCAAACTGCTTTTTGACATACTTAGGTTGGTGCTTTATCTTTTTTAGAACAGGAAATCGATCTTCTGCGTCTACTGAATCAGGTTCGGGAATCCACTCGTTATCTTTTAATACATATTTCAAGCTATACCTTTATATTCAAGTTCGCCACTCTGTAACATGTCTAATTCTTTTTCGAACCAAGTTTTTTCCTTTACTAAATGAGGTTTACCAAGATGCATGAGGGCGTAACGCAAACTATCCAAGGCGTGGTCACTTCCCTTTGTATCTAAATCCTCAACTCTATGCTTATCATAGATTGCGGTAGTAAATTCATCTATTAGGTTATTACAATTCTCAAAGATTCTAAGGTTGCCTCCTTTTGCATCCTCTTTATTTTTTTCCTGTAGGTACTCCCTTACAAGATTCCATCCTGACATACGATTATTATTAGCACGGATAGTAGGAATGCCATTAAATAATAGTATATCTGCAATGGACTTATTTGATGGAGCGGTAACGTCGGAGCGGTTCGTATTTTGTGGATTAGATATATAAGTAGATGGGTCAATAACAGTAGCCATGTAATCTTCATCGCCTGAAAGCTCCTTAATTATATTAATATGATGATGTAAATCTTTACCCGCCTCATAGTGCTCACGATATACGTATACATTCTGATCGTAATCAACTGCTAACCAAAGACAAGCAAAAGGGGCACGATATCCATAGTCAATTGCTCTATACCTATACCATGAATCAGGTATCTCTATTGGTTTAATAACATGTACATCTCTTTTAAATGTATCAAAGTACATCCCTTGGAATACGTCCCAATCGCCCTCAAGCCACATACGTCTTAATTCATCAGGCAAAGACTCTAGTTGTTTAACATAATCGGGGTCAGCCTTTAATAAAGTAGGATTGTCATATATCTTAGCGGGTATGAAACATTGGGTGCGTCCGTCCTTTCCTTGAACGACCTCATTGGGCGATTTTACAAAGCGATCTTTGAACCATTTATGACCCGCACCGCCAGGATTTGTCGTCAAGAAAATCCTCGGTGGGAGCTCAGGATGAGGCGAACGAACTGCCGATGCAACACGCTCAAAATCAAGCTCATTTGGTATAAGTGTAGCCTCTTCAATTAGTAGCTTATGGTACTGATGTCCTAGGTATTTTTGGAACGCTGAATCTTCCGATAAGTGTCCTGTCCTAATTTTAGCACCGCTTGGAAAACGAAACTCGGTAGGGTTACCAACAGTATTACAACCAAGGAAACGATAAAAAAACTTAGCCCTATCAATCCAATCACGTAGGTCATCGTAGTTTCTACGTAAGACCAAGGCTCTATATTGCGGATTATCAAGGTACTGCGGTTCAATAAGCCACGCAAGACCGCAATCAGTTTTACCACCACCTCTAGCACCACCATATGCAATCACATAGGCATCTGTTGATAAGGCTAGGGTCTGTTGTCCTTCGTGGGGTTGCCATATTACATTGTCACTCATGTTCCTAACCAAACTATGCCACCAAGCACAATAAATAGGAAAACTATTATAGCTACGTAATCTTTATAATCTTCATTCATTTTCTTTTTTTCTTTCCCCAACTTAGTGGATTAATATTGAATTCTTTTTCATAAAACTTTATCTTTTCCTCTAGTTCAACTCTCTGTGTCTCTTGAGTAGAGATGTGGTGTTCGACCAATTTTCGAAGTTCTTCTTGATTTGTGATAACTGTTGACTCAAGAGTTCGTAGTCGTGTTTCATATTTATATACGATGCCACCGATAAGTAGCAATAAGCCAAGAATGTTCCGAATCCAATGTAGATTAATTGAGATAACCGCATTATCACTAATAACTCTTGCGTTTGCGGAACGATACGTTTTTTCCTCACTCATCTACTTCCCTGTATATATAATGTACATTTAGATTGTACATAGTAGTAGTATGATGATCGAAGTTTACTTTGCTCAAACTCTCTGACTCAAAAAAATGATACAGGGCAAACCGATAGTCAGTCATTTTTTCCTCGGAATGGGGTCGGCACAGAGGGTCTATTATACATAATGTTTGTTATATGCCATTTAAATCTCCGTCGACAAAAGTTAAAATCATGCCTTAGCTTTATCATTTTTTGTAGCTCCTCCCCTCCCCTTTTGAGGTAATATGATGACCCCTTTATTTTCGCTTATTTCAGCCTTTATTTCGGAGGCTTTTAATTGAGGGGCAATCCTATCCATTAATATCGAAATCGCACGAATTTGATGCTTTTCTCCGTCGGTAAGTGCAATGTCAAAAAGCTTTTGAATTAGAGCGGGGCTTTTTGGATGTGAGCGGATAAGCTCCCCGAAATTGGATTTATTTTTTCCTGTCGGATTTCCTGATTTCCCTTGCTGAAATTGAGTTTTTTTCCTCGAACTCATAAAAAAAATTCCTTCCTCACTACGTCCATAAATACTAATTAATTGTTGAAATTTTAAGATATTTCCCGTCCCATGAAAATATTTTTTCCCGACGTGAAATGTACAAATTATGTACTTTTTATTGACTTACATATATGTAATTAATTAAAGTTAAGTGTTCGAACGCATTTGCTTTTTGAAAATTTAAAATTTGAGTGTTTTTCTCCTCGGTGACACGTGTGGATTTCTCAACGAGTTACGACTGAATACGAGTTCGGATTTCCAAAATATGATACCCACATTCACGACCATCTATTATGATCGCTAGATTGTGAGGGTCTCCGTCGAAGACACCAAATTTTGCAGTAAGTCCTTAGGGGTAGCTTACCGAGAGAGTTAATGGTTTGGAGCGTGACCTTGTTAGGTATGCTCACCGACGAACATCAACTAAGATTTGACTCAATAACTAACAATTTTATTAGAGGGCAAATTAAGGGAGGTAGGAGGGTTGATATCGTCGTGACGTTGATGGAATAATTCATGTGTGTATGGAGTGAATACCTATTGTACCAAGCCAACTTCAACCCTCGATTTTATATGAGTAATTCAAGCGATTCGCAACCGCATCGAGGGTCAATCTCCGAGAGAGATTTTACTTAATAACAAACAAACAAATGGAGGAGTTATGTACTCAAATATAAATAAAATGGTTAAACCGCTTAGAGAATCCATCAAATTTGGATTAAAGGAAGTCTGCGAATATCGATATAAGAAAATATTGAATCTTCACGTCGATACTTTTTGGACATGTGTCGAGGAAGACATGATTGATTCTTTCGATGATTCTTTAGAATTCTATTCACTCGAAGATATTGAAAGATGCTTCATTGATGTCATCGGAATTATTGTAGAGGATAATGATGATTATTCAAGTACTGAATATTGTAAATGTTCTGAGGATGGCGACATTTATCCATTCGCTAGTATTCAGCAGATAGCCGATTTATTTGCGGATTTTCTTACATATCACTATGTGCAAGAAGATTTAAAAGACTAACAAACAAACAAACAAAAGGAAAATAACACTATGAGAAAATCATATAAAGGGATTCTATTATCCCCACCGACTTACAACTACAAGCTAAGTAAGAACATGAAACTGAAAAATTATTCATTCAGTTTGGCTTTAGCTCACTCCGACCTGAGCGGTTACAATGTTTGCCCTATGGCTAACAGGATATCGACGGGCGAAAACAATCCGAGGAAATCGACTTGTTCCTCTGTGTGTGTAGCTAAAAATGGTAATGGTAGATACGAATCTACTATGAATGCGAGAATCAAAAAGACCAAGCGGTTCTTCGAGGACAGAACGAGCTTCATGGCTGACTTGGTCGCTGATATTCGCTTCGCTATCGAGTGGTCTAATTATCATGGTTACGTCGCGAGTTTCCGACTCAATGCATATTCTGATATCAGATGGGAGACCATCGAGGCTCAGGACGGGAAGACACTTTACGAGCTATTTCCTGACGTGACATTCTATGACTATACCAAGTTGGTCAACAGGACTACCGAGGATAACTATGAGCTCACTTATAGTCATCATGGTCAATGGGACGACACGAGGAAAGCATCCGATAAGGGAATGAATATTGCGATGGTGTTTGACGTGTCAGGATTGACCAAGGTCAAAGGCAATCTTCCTGAGACGTGGCATGGCAAAAAGGTTGTTGACGGAGATGAGACAGACCTCAGGACGGCTAAGAATGACGGGTCAGGTGTAATTGTTGGACTACGAGCTAAGATGTCAAAAGTGAAAATTGCTGAGGCACTTAATACATTCGTAGTTCCGAGTAACCCATCAAATGTTCAGGGGGTGTAGCATGAGTAAACGAAGACTAGCAATGGGCATAGTAATCGAGAGAGGCAAGGCGGTCAAAACGACCGCTCTGCCTGACTTCACGAATGATATCGAGTGGTTATTACTACGAGAGAAAATGGGTTGTGAAGACCTAACTAACACGCAACGAGATATCCTCAAAGCGTATCACGAAATACAAACAAAAAAAGGAGAAGTGAACAATGAGCACAAATAATACATATTGGAACAATAATGGCATCTATTCTAACGAGGTTGAACTCTTACAGGAATATCTGTATCCACCTCAGGGTAAACGAGCAGATGAAAAATGTAAGACTCCTGAGGGCAGATTGCTCTCAGCAATTAGCTACCTGTATTATGATGAATACAACAACGGGAGTTGCAATGTCTACGAGGTCAAAAAGGATGATTGTGAGTGGTGTAATGGTTGGGGATACGAAGAGCCTTGGGATGATGCCGATGAAGATGAACTCGAAGATTGTAGTTATTGTTGGGGGGATTGTGAATTCGTGTCAGAGAGAGTATGGCAACGAGAGGAGCGAATTGATGACATCAAAGTATTTGCATGTCAGAGTCGTATGTACCCTGAATTGAATCGACTATGGGAGGAGTACTATTCCGAGATGATACTTAAGCCGAGCAACGGATTGGATTACGACGGGCAAGATGACGATATAATACAGGATGTGCTAGAAAAACTTGTAACGAGTGTTGTCGATGTGATAATGCTCAAATACAAGGTGGTCGATGGTCAGGTCGTGGAGGTTCAAAATGATTAAGAAAATACACGAGCTCATCGATCGATTTGAGACGTTTACTATGGTCTATCTCAGCATAGTAATGATTCGTCTAGTAATTGAGGTAATAATCAAAATAACAAACAAATAGGAGGGACATTATGTCTTTGAATTGGAATCTAGAAAAAATAAAAAACTATCGTGAATTATGCTACTTCAGAATGCCGATAGAAACTTGGGAGAACTTACCCTTGGACGAGAAGTTCAGCGTTGGGGCAACCTCAGAGTGGTATATCCTTAAACCTGAGGATAAGCACTTCAAACCGAGTGTCAATAATGGTAAAGCATATGTACAGAGGATGAATCCTGTCACTAATTCCCTGATATGGGCAATGTTTACCATCGGTCAGGGCGATATAACCGAGAAGAATAGAATCGAGGTTTACAATCGACTCAGAGCATATGAATCGCTACGAGGTAGTTTTCTCAGGATGGATGGTAAAGATTTGCCATTCACTCAGGTAGATGTTGATGACCATATCGGACTGACAACTAATGTTGGCGACGAGACTAGGTCTCAATTTTACAAGAGATGTTTCGGACAGGGAGACTTCTTCAAATACGAGGGGTTTACCGATGTTCAGTCTGCAACTGAGGCTTGTAAACGTAGCTATGGAGGTATCAGATAATGAGGACATGTGATGTATGTAACGAGAGTATGGATGATGGTTGGACTAGTGATTGTGGTAGTGTCTACGTCTGTAGTAAACAATGTATGCAAGACAGACTAGTCTTGTCGGCAAACATAACTGAGGAGAGAGCTAAGGAAGTCTTGGCTCTCTTCTACGAGGACGACTTCGAAGAAGATGACATTACTGATGGCGAATGGTATTGGTTAGAGGGTCTGTTTTGGACAGAGTGGTACGACGATGATGATGATGATTGGGATGACGAGGAGGACGAGGGTGTCCTATTTAGTAATGCCGTAGAGCATTTTATTGAAACAAACAAACAAAAGAAAGGAGCTTAATCATGGATAGTATGACTAAGCAGTTACTTAACTACTCAAAGCACTTAATCGAGGCTATTGAGAATAACGAGACATGGGCATGGGAGGCATCATTGGAGGCTGAATACAAGGTGGTTGTTCGCAACACGACCTCAGTTGATGATACCACCCCTGACGATGTGGAATGCAAGATAAAGGAGTTTGCGGGTATCGACTATGAGTTGTACCGACTCAAAGAGTTGGTAGACGAGCTCAGTAAACCGAAGTATCAGACTCCTCATCCTGAAATAGATACTGAAGAGTATCTTGAGAGTCGTGATTACAAGTTAGTCGAGTACGCTATTGATGACATTGTCGATAGAATCTATTCCGATACCTCTGAGGACTTGGATGATTATGACATGGACTCAGTTACGGACTTCGTTACAGAGCTTGTCGAGCCTTATCTTGGTTCACTATGGGGAGTTCGAGCAACCGATGGAGATGAAGAGTATTGGATGGACGAGGCAGATATCGATAACGCATATGAGAATGTAATTGATGACATCGAAAAGATACACGAGTATATCAGAACAGGAGGTTTCTAATGCATGACTTCATAGGAGAAAATGGAGAGCCTAAACAACCTCATATTGACTTCGACCCGTTCGCTAAGGACGGGTCAAGGTTGTACCATAAATACTCAATATGTGATTGTTGCGGTGGTGGCATGGATTCAGGATGGTATTTCATGTGGTTCGACTACAACTATATCTGTTCCGAGGAATGCTTACTTCAGATGCCTGATGATACGGGTAAGCAGAATTGGACGATGGAGTCGTACGAGAAGTTCTTTGATGAGATGGAGGCTGATGGAGGTAGTGATGATACGTATTGGACGGAATGGGAAGATGGATGTGATATGGATTTAGAAGATTGCGAGATATGCCAACAAATACAATATGAGAATGGAGAGATAAATGTCTAGAGTACGAGACAAATATCCCAAGCTTTCTACTCGACGGAAGTTTGGGATTCAGTTCGGTAATGACCATCCGAACTACGAGATAAAAAATGGTCTAGTTCACGAGGTAGGAAAGATCGTCTTCCTCCCTCTATTACCTGAGGACTTTTGCAAGTTCTTAGTTGACGTGGGATTCCTTGTCAAAGATGGCAAGGGTTCTCAATGGCATTGGGTGGATGAACACTTCACGAGTCAATCATGGAGAGAATATCCATACCATGTTACTAACACAATAAAACAAACAGAAAAGGAGCAGTAAAATGCAGACACATAGTGATATCACAAAACGACTAGAGATACTAGAGTATACAATCAAAAGAGCAGAGGCTCAATCAGGACGACATGATTCTGATGAGGTCTTTAGCTTATTACGAGACAAAAGGATGTTGGAGGGCATGTTAGATGCAATCCCTACATCTATTGACATGAACCACCCTGACGAGTGCAAGGTCTATCTAGGTCGGTACATTGCAGAATATGTCAGGTCATTTAACTTGGAGCAGTTAGCTTGGTTTTGGTCAGGCTATCGCTTTGGGTATCGAGACAACTACTATCGACGAGAGTGGACTCATAGGTTAGAAAAGCATGGTTACGCTCACTTCCTTGGTCATATGGATGGCTACTCTAGGAAGAGTTGGAAATACCTACATGACATATGGTTTGATGTAACCTACATGAATACCAAACCGATTCTACCAAATGAGACAGAGGCTATAACTCTATCAGACGAGATGGTAGAAATACCGATTGAAAACGATGATGAATGGAACGACATGAAACGAATGAAACAAGCAATGAAAGGAGTTAAGTAATGAGACGCGTAATAATAACTGAACTCAGAGATGGCGACTTCTTTGGACTAGAGCATGGACGAGTATATCCTTATCCTCTAGTTGAAATCGTCATAGATAAACTCAAGTTCTTACGTAAGGATGTCCCTCGATATGAGAACCTTATTGAGAATGGTATCAAAGGCGAATGGTTGGTGGCTTACTCATACTATGACAAACGAATAGCTCAACGAACAGGTGTCGGTAATCAATGGACGTTTCGAGAGTTCGATAGCTACGAATTTGCCAAGCAGTTCTTTGATAGTATAAGAAAGAATGACAACCACTTGAACGCTAGTATCTGTCCTGTCATGGCATCAGATTACTTACGTGTAGTGCCGTTGTCAGACATCGAACGAGTAAAGAAAATACAAAACAAACAAACAGAAAGTGAGGTAGCATAATGAATATGCATAAAATCTATAAAACCTTTAAAACAGAAAAGGAATTAGCCGATTGGATACGAAGTCGTTTCGAAGACGGAGATAAAGATAGTTCGGATGAATTCCTTGTCAACGAGTCTTACTCTATTGGAGAGTGGGAGTTTAACGAGGATGGTCACTATGAACTAACTGATAAGATGCTGACACCATTCAAGGTAACTGCGTTGATGACTATCGAATACGAACAAGAGGTCTTAGCCTATGATGAAGACGACATAATGCTAGGAGAGACTATCGAAATAGACGATATGAATGATACGTATAGTTACGATTCAGACATATCAGAAATAAAACCAATAATCAATAATGAAAGCGAGGTGTAAAATGAATGCACGTGAATTAATAAACCAAATCGAGTTCCTTTGTGCGAGTCACGACTTAGACCCAAAGGATATTCAAGTAGGCTATAGAACCAACTATGATAGTGACGTTGAGGAAGTCAAGTTCGTGTTCGAGGACTTGTTTGATGAAGTGACTAACAATCGCTTAGAGTCAATTGTTCTAATGAATAACGACGATGAGACGTTTGGCATACCTAAAGTTCCTATCTTGACTTGGTTACCTAGTCAGGAGAATGACGAGTTGTTTCCTCTGAAGAATGTCATTCAGATAAGAGATAATGGTCAAGGTTCTTGGGAGCAAGGTTACCATAAGACCGACATGCAACTGACCAAGGACGAGATTATCTTAGCTAATGAACGAGTAGGTTACTCTGAAATGGATAGGCATAAAGCCGATATCATATCTATGAGGGGGTCTTAAGATGGCTAACTATATCTACTCTAAAGTTGAAAAGGCTGAAGTCTTTGACCTTGAAATCACTTACGTGGTTGACGACGAGCCAACCTTGGCTTTCGTTGAGGTAGTTCATAAGGGATATGTCAGACCTTTTAACAAGCAAAAAAGATCATCGAGACAAGACCTTGTTGACTGCATCATTGACGACTTACTTCGTGACGCGGGTAATGATATCTCAGGGTTCATTCCTTACAACAACTTCGAGTCTTCATTTAGTTGGAGACTGAGAGTCAGGAGTTCAACATGATTGACAACTTGATAATATGTGCGGAGCAGACAATTCGTTTGCTCCGTAAACGGATTAATTGGAAACAATATAAAAGAAGATTGGAAATACTATGGACGATAAAGTAAAAGAGTTCAAACCTAATAAATACGCAAGAGAAAAGGTTGGTACGAGGAAGTATATCAATGCGTCTATTACTGACCCTGATTGGTGGGAGTTAAAATCGATGGCAATGAAGAACCGAGTACCTGTTCAGACCTACATCGGTATGATACTTAGGAATCATGTAACTAAGTTCGAGAAGTAGAAACAAAAAGACCCCTTGGGAATAATCCTGAGGGGTCTTTAAGATAGTCCATCGGAGAACGTTTACATGTATGCCGTGGACTTATCAGTCTATTCGTTCAAATCACAGGGACAAACGCCAACCTATCCCTCCTGATTTTTTATTTTACCCTGACGAACAAGTCTATGGTAATGTTCTCGAAACTTTGGTAAGTACGAGTTAAAAAACCTATCAGGGTCTAGGTATATTAAGAAGTCGTGATACTCTAATTCAACACGGAGCACCCATAAAGTTTGACCAATGCCCATAATATCTTGCATCTCATTCCATTTGAGAATCATCTCTTTAAATCTTGGGTGGTCTCCGAAGTATTCTTTTTCTTCTTGCGACATTTGAGGCAGACCTTTCTTTCTTTGCCCAAGGTAGGAAAGTTTTTGTAATGAATGGTTCTACGTATACCATCAGACCAAACATTTTCCCATGCATTGTCACATGATGGACAGACGAGAATAACCTCATCAACAGGGACTCTTTTGAACGAGCCTCCCTTAACTGAGCGTCTCTTCTTTGCATGTTCTTCTACGAGTAAATCAATTACCCAACTGATTCCCTTGTCTTTCATGTACCTCGGTGTTGCTACCCGATAGTTCATCTTTGTCTATGATTCTAAGTAAGGTCGTAGCCTCCGCTACTTCCTCCTTGGAAATCTCACTATCTGCCTGACCTAAGATGATTAGGCAACGTAGTGCTTTTTTAATTAGTGCGTTTGACGACATCTACATCCTCCAACTTTTGTATTACGAAAATCTCTCCCCTGTCTTGCTTGTAAACGACCATGTCACAAGTCCCTAGCTCAAGCCATTTAGGGGTGGTCTTCCTGACCTTGCATTGAATTTTAACACCATCAGCGAGGATGTCTACATCTTCAGCACAATTAGGTAACGAGAGACCATTAGAACCATAAGCTCTTTTAACGTCTTTCATTCCTCTTGCTTTAAGTTTTTCTACTACCTCATATTCAAAGCGGTTGCCTTTAGCTTTTGATTTACTAGGCATTACTTGCCCCACTTCTGTTCTTTAACGAGAGTAGCCATGATACCATAATTAGATAGGTCTAGGAATGCATCTTCCATTGGTTCATCTACGGCATTCTTACGATCTTTCATTAGTAAGTTTTTAAGTCTTTGAATCTTGTCATTCATCCTGAACCATAAGCCTGTAAGAGATAGCTTAATCTCGTCTTTTGTTTCAAGGTTAGTACCTACACTTATATTGGTAGAGCCATAGTCATGTTGCTTACGGCAGAACAATATGTACTGCTCATTCTGTAGCTCTTTAAATCTTTGAGTCATCTCAGGATATTCTTTTTCCATGAGCAAGACTATGTCTCCTGACTTAGTTAGTTTCATTTTTACCTCTTGGTTTATATTCTAGATAATCAACATACGAGTTGATGAATTTCTTTTGATTATTCCTAGGTGGACTAATCGACAAGTTGATATGCCATCTTTCCCCTTTGCGTTTGTTCGGGACAAAACAGATTTTATTGCCAATAGGTAATGCTATGGTATCAGCCTGACATGGATTCACATTGAATGTGAGGCTACTCTTACCTTGTTTGACTTTGTGATAGCGTACTTGCAAGGAATCAAATACACCATCTTTATAAGAGACTAAATCTATTCCCGATACATCATCCACAAAGGGGAAGAAGACATCGTAATCTTTGTCAAGGAGATAGGTAGCTACCATGAGCTCTCCCATTGCTCCAATGCGTTGTGTAGATTTCTTTTTCAATCTTCAAACATTTCTGTTACCCTGTTGACTAGCCATACAAACAAGTGAGACGAGACCATTAGCAAAAAGAATGCTATCGATATTGTCAATGTCATGGATATCCAATTAGGTAAATCAATTATAATCATATCAATTGAAATTGTTTATGAACGCGTCAACTATATCTTTTGCGTTCTGTTCTTCTTCTGTTAAAACTTCAGGCTCAGGGGTAGGCTTAGGCTTACTTGGAAACTCAGCCTGATATTCTACTCTACTTAATAACGTACCATTGTGACAGGACTGACATGTCTGCGGTACATTATCTTTATTAAACTCAAATACATTATGACAATGGTTACACTTTCTTTTTACCTTGGACTCAACCTCTACCTTTTTAGTTTGGGTCGTTACTTTATTTGCCCAAGAGTAAACTCCTGATGTCCACCAATAACGAGAAGACGATACTATATTATCTTTTATAGACCCCCCTGTTACTTGGTCTGAATAATACTTGGTTACCTCTGCTACCTTTTCATAGCCTATATCTTTGATCGCTTTCCTTATTAGATATAGCTCTGATTCAGGTTGCCACTTCAACCAACCCATTGCCAACTCTCTTACATGCCTAACCTGACCACCATTACTATCTACAACTATACCACCCTCTACCTCCATCTTGTCACTCGACTTACTAACTTCAGAATTGCTTTCTTGTGCAAGAGCTAACATAGATTGTTCTTCTTCACTTTCTATATAATCTTCTTTTGTATTTGTATTATTCTTTCTTTCCTTTACATATAGTGTGTCATCTTGGGTACGTTCATCCTGTTGGTCATTGTGTTGGTCATCGTGTCGTTCATTGTGTTGTTCATAGTACTTAGGATTCTGATAACTCTCGTACTTACAGATAGTTACGCGGAGACCCCGTGTGCTCTTCGTTGTGCTAATCATCCCGTTGGTCACTAAGTGGTTCATTGCGTTACGTATTTGTGAATCAGAGTAGGTATGCTTTCTAAATCCTACATACCATGATAAATCTTCCTTTATTTTGCCGTAGCTAAAGAATCCCTGACCTCTTTTATAGCCGTTAGAGCCGTCCTTATAATTGACTCTCATCATTAAGTAGAGAAATATTTGACGAGCTACGGGTGTGAAAGTCCAAAACTCCTCATCCATTAACTCCCTTGGAAATAGTATGTAACCCTTATCCATCGATGTTCACCATGCCGTTTACATATGGATACCAATATCTTTCCTCAATAAATATCATAGGTTCAAGATCGTTTGGGTTGCCCCTGTCTACCCTACCATAATACTTAACTTCATTCTTTGTAAAGAGATGCTTTTCTACAGGCAAGTAATACAAGCCGTCCCTATTTCTTATAAGCATATACGAGGGCACGTTAAATAGTTTTGACCAATCTAATAGGTGCTTAAGTTTGTGTAAGCTGATTGGTTGTAGGTAATTGTAATCCCTCCACTCTTTCCAATACCATTTACATTCTAGTACCGCGATTACCTTATGATAGTCTGTAGTAACGAAGTAGTCGTTTACATACTTATACGGGCAATCGATTAGATTCCAATTCTTTTCACTAAATGGATGCCTAAAACTATTAGGTAGGTTTAGGTCTGTTTTCATAGCCTCGATAAACCTATCAGCAATAATGCGTTGTCTAAGTCTATCGTTTTGTTTTTCGTACACAGGCAAAACTGATGTTGCTTTCATGGTGTCTAACTCTCACTTCCTTTTTACTGTTTGTTACTTCATGTGTCTTTTCAGGGGCACATTTGAGACAAGCCGTAGTCTCTAACCCATACTTTGGGAAATCTTCATAGTATAATAAATCAATGAAGTCGTTGCTTAATGTGAAGTCCCATACCTTTTCACAGATATTGCACTTCCTGACATTGAACTTCGTCGGGGATACATATCCCGCCCTTTTCTTAGGGTCTCTCTGCCAAGAGGGACGAGTATCAACAAGGTTAATAACCCAATCGATGCCTCGTCCTTTTTCTCTTGTATCAGCCATGTATATTAGAATAAGTCCTTAGTCTGTAGGTCTAAGACTTCTTTTTCCAACTTGGCTACTCGATCTTCCAATGATGAACCGATTTGTGCACCCATGTTTGATGTAACTTGCGGAGTCACTTGTGGTTCAGGTGCAACAGGGGATGGAGCAGACATTCCTCCTCCATTTTTTAGCTCATCAAAGGTCTTACCATTCAATGTGAAAGGGGTAAAAGACCTCCCATCTTTACCTAGAACTTGCTTTTTACCAATAGTAATAGCCTGTCCAATACCTTGATTAGGAGCGAACTCCTGAATCATTGTATGTAATTGTGCAGAGGCTTTGAAGTTTATATCGTTCTGACAATTATACTTCTTTCCGTCTAGGTTACCATTATAATAGTTATCTTCAAAAGACAACGGGGTAACTGTGACCGAACCTCCAACAGGGATTTTTATCCATTCTGCCATTGTTATTATCTCCTTTTTATTCGTGATTATTTGGGTCAACAAACTCTCTTTTTATATCTTCAGGAAGAGAGAGCTCGTCGCTTGTTTTATAAAATTGCCTAACAGGATACGTGCCGTCAACATTAGCATATTTGAGTCTCCATAGTTTCATAGTATGACCCCATTGCTCAATAGCTTTTTTACCTTTTGGACTATCTAGTTCAAGGCTTTCAAATTTGTAAGTAGGTGCTTTGGTATACTCATCTTTAATATATAAGATTCCAACTGCGGTCATCTTATGCTTAGGGTATATCTTATTCCACAACAATGCATAAGCAACACATTGTAATACGTGCGTGTCATATGCCCCACCTGTTTTAATGTCGCAAATCATGTTATGACCTAGAGTATGATTTATGATCGGGTCATCTACTGCTCCCGCCCAATCCAACTCAGGATGAAATAACATAACCTCACTACCTAAATAGGTAATCTTGTAATCGCTATGCCATTTCTGATATGACTCAATATATTTCATAACGCTATCAACAACTGAATTCTTACCATGAAAGAATTGTATTGATACGCTATCCATATACTCATGTATCATGTCATGTAAGTATGGTCTATCAACAACGCAAAGCGGGTCGCTCTTCATTATATGTAGTATCTCGTGCACGAATGTGCCTCGTTGTTGTTTTGCTTTTGTAAAGATATCGGCAAAGTGACCTAGATTCTTAAGCCAAGTATCGAAGAACTTGCCTTTAGCATATAGACCATTTAGAATGGTGGTTACGCTGAAGTAGGACTTTGTACCATTTGTGTACATCCTACCAAGCTTTGTTGCATTTCTGCTAATTGAACTCATATGACCTCCGCGTCTAAGAGAGTAGCACCTTTAGTATGTGGAACGGGTAGCGGTTTATTCCTTAAACATGTGGTGCTACCCTCTTAATTGGTTGTACAGATTTTCCCTCGATGTACCTGATTAGGGACTCAAAATGTATAAGATATGTCTTATAGCTGACCCTTGAACCCTGTACATCCCCGCTAATAATTAAATTTTTTAGTTGGTCTCGTCGGAGTCCTGTTTTCTTTTCCGCTTGACTTAGGTTTATATATATTATATCTTTCATTATAATAGTATGTGGTAATATTAAATTGTCAAATATTGTACATAAAAAGTACAAATAAGTATTGTTTATGTCAAGATATGTTTTGTACTTTGTGCATAACAAAAAATAGGGGAGCGTGGTAAAATGGGTAGCAATCTAACAAATCTTATTGATTCCGTTAAAAACATATACGGATGGAATGATAAACAACTAGCCGAATCTCTCGGTGTCTCTTCACACTCTATACTCTCTTGGAAAAGCGGACGACGATCTCCAAAGAGAGCTATAGAAATTGAACTTGAGAAACTAGGAGAGGGAGGGAAAGGAGAAAAAATGCTAGACAATCAATTACAAGACAAGGATTACATTATCGAACTACAGAAAGAAAAAATAGCTCAACTTGAAAAAAAACTATTGATAGTTGCATCTCAAAATACAGAAATTGATTTACTTCTTGAATGGATGCTAACCAATGCTTATCAAGCTAAAGCAAAAAAAATGATAAAGCATTGAGCTCTCTAGTCAAACGTGGTTCTATTTGGTATTACCATAGGGGAAGACCGAGCAGACCTGATTCTGTAAGAGTTAGCTTAAGAGTTACAAATAAACAAGTAGCTCAAAGTTTACAATCTGAATTAGATATAGCATTCGCTAGAACTAAAATTGGATTAGAGCAAACAATAATGCCTATGTCAATATCTCAGGCAAAAGATGAATGGGTAAAACATATTGAATATAAAAAGGGTAAGGACACAAACGGCAGAGCTAGACCCGAATCTCATTACAAGAAACAAGTATTACAAATAAATAAATTTATAGATTATTGCAGACCTAACTTAATTATACGCGAATTAACTACATCTACTCTTTTAGATTACAAAACATACTTATTAAAAGACTACGCAAATAAGACCGCGAGGGATTATCTTTTATGTGTCCGCGAATTTCTTCAGTTTTGTATCAATAAGGCATACTTGGGTATACCCCTTTTTGACAACCTCCCTAAGAGCTTTTTACCGAGTGCTAAACCTACTAAAAAACGTAGACCAATTAGCCTAAGATATATAAAAGATGTGATTAAAAATGCACCGAATGAAAAAGATCGTATCTATTGGAGCATAATGCTCTACACTTTATTGCGTAGACATGATGCGGGGACATTAACATTAAATGATATTGTTCAGGGTAAGTATCAGGGAAAGACATCTGAACCAATACCGCTAGGGTTACCTAAAGAATTTAAAGATAACCCTGATGTAGCGGTTATGGTTTGTCCAACTGAATATGAGCAACGTCAATCCTTAGCTAGGTATAAAGCAATGATGAAAGAACGGAATATTGAAACCGACTTTCATGCCATTCGTCATTCAGTAGCTACTCACTTATCTAGGTCAGGTTACAAAGAATCAGATATTAAAAGAATTACAGGGCATCACTCCACCGCAGTAGATAACTATATCCATGCGGGTTCAAAAGAACTAGAAGTTCTTCTCAACAATTTGTAAAGACTCCTGTTCCCAATGTATCAGGCATTGGAAGTCTCCACTACTATCAGGCTTGAAAAAATACTCATGCTTCTTTCCGTCTCTGCATACTAACTCATATGTTTCTAAGTTAGAATTGTAACTCAACAAGGACATAATTAGTATTATTGTTACTATTTTCATGCCTGAAATTCCCCTGACTTCCTCTCTATAACTTTTAAAATATTGTTAGAATTCTATGAGGGTATATGTGTTCCGTATGTGTTACTCTTGTGTTCCCGAATATGGTACATTGAGGTAGAATGAGTAATAAAAAAAGCCTCCCTTGCGAGGAGGCTCTCTCTATGTCGTGTGGAGGGGGAGGGATTCGAACCCCTAACTTACCCTCAAAGTTTGATTATTTTGTGTTCCCATTGTGTTCCTAAAACATTAACTAAAGCAGAAACCCCACATTACCGCGGGGTTTCCTAACAAACAAATGAAAGTGATAACACATATCATTTTAAATTGACAGTTTCCTGTCACTCGACTTGATATAATTTAACCCCAAGGCATACTAAATAGCAACTGTCCTGTTCCACCAACCGAAATAAAATGATTCAAGTTTTGGGTTGCGTCTAATGAGGTCAACATAGTGTTTAACCCTATAGGCTTTTACTCTGCCAACCTCAGGTTTGTAGTATCTAACCGCACTAATTGTTTTTCTACCAATGCGACCATCAACCTTTAGCTTTGCACCTTTTCTATTAGTGGTTCTTTGAAGTACTTTAATCATACCTCCACCCATATTCACAACTCCGTCAAAAACCATTTTACGGATGTATGGAGGTAACTCATTAATCCTGTAGCGTAACCAATATTTCTTATAGTATATCTGCATAGCATCTTCCTCTGAAAGATTGCGGATATCTAAGTCAGGAAATGCTCTCTGACTAATACCAAAATTAGTTAAGCCACCTTTGTCATCAGGATGATCGGATAGACCACCCTCATGCTTTAGTACAAACTCTATAGAGTCAAACCAAACATTTAAATCCTTATCTGATAAGTCTTCAAACACCAAGTCTCTTTCCCATTACTAATTTCAAAAGATTTATCAAAGCACGAATAGCCTTTTCTTCTGAAGATTCTGAAAGTAGCGGGATATCAACCTCTTTATTGATACCATCGACAAGCTCGTCCATAACTTCATCATCAAATAAATAATCAAATACCATCTTTCCTAACATTATATTCTCCTAGTTGCCACCCTTTCCGTTTATTCTACCTTTGAGAAAACTCAAATCATCTGAGATTTCTCTCCAAAATTCTTCTCTCTTTTCAGAGCTACGATTAATTCTATCAACTAACTTTATAACTATCTGTTGACTATTACTTATCTCAGATTGCATTTGACTAATTGACTTTTGTATTTCATCTAAGTCTTCTGATTGCTCCCTGTTCTTGTCAATAAGGGACTTAATCATAAAGGCGAAGAGACAAACGACCACGCCCGTTATCCCAATCTGAGTGTATAATTCTGCGACCTCGGTCATCCAACCCACCTCATCAAAAAGTGGATACTAAAAGGAATAATAAAAATTGCTACTGCACCATAAGTTTTAAACCTTACAATATCTATCTCATGCTTTTCTACCTTGCCATTTAATTTTACTAAGTGATTCTCTATTCGGGATAGAGTATTAAATATAGTTCTATTTCTTTCGTCTAGGCGAACTAACCAACCTCGGATGTCATTCTCTTTCATCTTATTCGTCTTCTATGTATCCTGTGTAATTCCTAAATGATTTTAAGTTTTCATCGTCAACTGCTACTATGCATTTCCAATCTGTTAATTCTTCAGCCTCGGTATTAAGATAACCTCTAATACTATATGGTTTTGTAGTATTTAATTTTGGCATAACATTTTGATGAAAAGGTTCATTCAAACCTGTGTCTATAATTTTTACTTCAAAAATTAAATTAGTCATTAGCCTATACTATTCCCATCTAACTCCCACACACTAGTAGCATAAAAATCTCTAGTGGCATTGTAAACGTCTGTATTAAAATCTATAGAAAAGTATAGAGCCTCTCCCAAGGATGCGGTATAATTAAGCTGAGTAGAGGCAGTTCCATCGTCAATAGTCTGAGTAGTATATGGTGCTGATGCGTAAATAGTACGATTTACTGAGTCTTGAGTAGTAAGAGTTGTTGAACCATTTGAAGAACTTTTTAAAGCAACAGTAATAGTAGCAGAATAAACTGCTAAAGTTTCATACTGAAATATAAATCTTCTAAATTTCATATTATCAAACGGACATATAAATCTTACATTATCTACAAACGCAGTTAAGTTTTCACCTGTACTACCCCAAGGTAGATAATGTTCATTAGTATCTAAATTGTCACTAAAGTTGTGTTTAAATATCATGTAGTTATGTGCGGATGGAGCTTGTACCCAAGATAACCCCTCGGTTGTTTGACTAGCTTGTAAATAATATCCAAGAACTGAGCTATTGCTCGTATCAATGTTACCTATTCTTACCGCACCACTACCTAATTTAAGATTCGATACTGCACTATCGGCTAATTTATCAGTAGTAACTACACCTGTACCTATTTTAGCTGAACTATTTATAGCATATGTAGATAATTGAGTTCCTGTTACTGCACCATTTGCAATAGTACTACTTGTTACTGCATTATCAGCTATCTTACCATCAACAACAGATTCGTCCTGTAATTTATTACTACTTACTGAATCATTAGCTAAGTGAGCTTCGTCAATACTTCCATCAGCGTAGTGTTGTGAGTCAATAACATCGTTGGAAATTTTACTACCATGATTAACTGCTCCTGTAGCTAACTTATTTCCATTGATATTATTATCAGCTATCTTAGCGGTAGTAATCGAACCATCTTCAATTTCAGCAGTAGTAACCTGATCTGTTAATATTTTCTCCCAACCCGCCATTATTATTTCGTCGCTCTTTCAAATCCATTAGAGAGTTTTTTTATTAGATTGGCTATAGGTAAAGCATCTTTTCCTTTTATCGTAGCTCCCTCCATAGCTATGATTAATATCTGAAGTTCATTTTGCGTGAACTTCATTGATGTTTGTTTATCAGACATTTAAGTTCCTCCTGTGCATGGTTGCTAATTTAGTCAGAACTGCGTGAGCTTTCTCTATGTCGCTCCCTTTAAAGGAGCTATCCATAAATAGCTTTAATAAGAAATCTGTATCACTCGCCTTTAATTCAACTCTATCATCTTTTTTTTCTTCAACCTTAACTAACTGACTTTTATTCTTGAAACCACCTTTAGACTGTAAAGGCATTTATGTTTCCTCCTTAATTAAGTTTTTCTAACGTACAAAGCTCTTGAGCTAGTATTGTACCAAAAGTGACCAACACCAACTCCATTGTTACTTGTGCTTGGGTCTGAGTTAATAACATTAGTGGTTACTATTTCACCTCTGTAATCTGCTCCTGTGTCAACTAACCATCTATCTGAATCTTCTCTCCAATATAGAAGTACGTTACTTGAACTACCTCTTTCAACTTCGATACCACCATGTTCACTTGGTGTTCCTGTTTGATTAGAGTTAAGCAAGATAAAGTTATCAGCCAAATTAATAGTTTCAGTATTTACTGTTGTAGTAGTTCCTGTTACAGTAAGATTACCTCTAATGCTTATACTTGCATCGTTACCTGAGTCTCCAATGTAAAGAGTATCGGCATCATTTAGACCCGCCAATACAGCTTTTACATTAGTTTCATCACAAGTTACCTTAGCCGTATTAGCAGTAATTGCATTTGCCTGAGCAGTAGTTATGCCAACCTTAGCAGTATTAGCGGTAATTGCACTAGCTTGAGAAGAAGTTATACCAACTTTAGCAGTATTGGCAGTTATTGCATTAGCCTGAGAAGTAGTGATTCCTACTTTTGCAGTATTAGCAGTTATCGCACTCGCTTGAGAAGATGTAATTCCTGTCTTCGCATTGTTAGTAGCGATATTAGATTCCATTGTATCTAAGTCCACCGCTTGAGTAACTGTTAAGAAATCAACTTTGTTCTTATGAGCAGTTGTAAAATCATTTGAAGAACTAGCGGGTACTGTTACACTCCCACCATTAACCAAACTAATTACTCTTCCACTTATACTTAAGTCTTGAGTATCAGTTTGAGATGTTATAAATCTTCCATCTAAATCTACTGTAGTATCATTTCCCGCAGAATCTGTTAATGTTAATACACCATCTGATGTGTTAAAAGACATACTAGATACAGTAGTGTCCGAACCCGCTGATACTGATATAGTACCACCCGCGTCTATAGAAACTCCTGACCCGATCTTTACACCACCTAATGCTGAAGACGTTGCCTTTTGAATATTACTATTCTTATAATTCCCATCATCAGCTTCAGTTAAAATTCGTTCCCAACCTGCCATTTTGCAATCTCCTTATTTATTATTTGTAGCACATTAGGCTAGTGCCATTCCATACTATATGACCTTTAGACGGATTTGATATTCCTGTTTCATCTGTCTCTTCAAGGTCTAAACCTTTAGCTCCAACGACTCCCTCATTATCAATAGAGAAAATGTCTTCACTACCTAATTTTACTTTAAATACAGTTCCTGTAGTTCCTGTATCTACGTTAAATAAATATTGGTCAATCGAATCTAAATTGATTGTATTTCCAATATGTAAATCATTGACTCTTAAATCTCCCTCTACAGAGACTTCTGTCCTACTTAGCTTAAGTGGTAAGGGAAAACCCGCACCATCTCGTATAAATTTTAAACTATCGGTTGAACCCGCGTTATTACTACTTGCATCATTAATAGTTAAAAGGTCTCTATAGACCTCACTAATTACTGTAGTTCCTAAATCAGTTCCTAAAGTCCCTGTATAGGACGTACCTGATGGTTGATTACTATCAGGATTTGGTGCTATTCCACTATCTGCCATATTTTATATTATATAAGTTCCCTGTTTTATCAAGTTATTTAATTGACTAGGTCATTAAGAGTTCTTTTTAATTTTCTTTCTACTCTTTCTCTAGCTTTTCCAATTTCTCCCTTGGGTTGCCTATCGTATTTTTTAGTTCTTCTTGCACCCATACCGCCACCGATCTTTATAACATAATCATTTATTACTCTCATATCAGCTTTATCTAATAGACCTTTAGGCTTTCTACCCATTGTTTCTGTATCCCACCAATATAAATGTTTACCAAGCATCGGAATGTATTTCCAACTTCTTATACCATCTTTTTTAATATCCTGTGCGATTCTCTTAGTACCTCTTTCCATTGCTTTACCAAAAGATGCCTCCCTACCAATAGTTTTGACACCCTCTTCTGCGTAAGTACCTAAAAATTTAAAACCTAAATCTTGTATAACAATATCGTCAGCCATACTAAACGATGCGGGTAGAATAAGTTTTACCATAGCATGTAATAAACCCTCTCTTTGAAATTGAAAGTAGTTGTATTTAGATAAGCCAAATATTTTCATCACGTTTGATGCAACTAAATCTGTCATTGGTGTGCTACGTCGTCCCGCTACCCAATCCTTAAATCTGTCAACACCTGACTCGCCAAGTGCTAATGTTGTAGCTAACATAGTCATTCTAAACATCATCTCAGCATAACCCGCATATGCCTTTGCGGTCTGACCTTGCTCTTGGAATTTGGTAGCCTTATCTCTAATCATTAAGGTGTCATCGTAGAAGACATCCCACCTCTTAATCATAAATGTTTTTAGCTGATACCACAACCTACCAAACCCAGGATTTTCTAAGTAATAAGGAGGTACTTCCGACTTATCAATAGGCTGAACATTTAATAGCTCATAGTAGGCAAACTCTTTAACGATGGGGTCAGTAAAGTTATTGCTAGATAGAGCGTTATATATTCTTTGTTTCTCCCCTTGGTTGTAACCCATAGTGTCTAGTTTAAAATCTAACTCAGCAAACGTCTTAGAATCAGGTCTTCTAATGGCACTACGATATTTATATAGAGTAGCATTAACTGTGGTGTTCTTACCCAAAGCATCTGTGAACTCAAAGAATAAATTTTTACTTAATAATCTAAATACGTTTACTAAGTGTCCATCATCCGCAAGGTATTCCTCAGCTATACTATCAATACCATAATCTTCTTTTGCTATAAAACCATTTTTAAATAATGCCTTATCAGGCTTTACACCATGTATAAAAGATTTTGCTAATGCTTGAGATGTTCTTACTAATCCTGTTGGTATCCTTGCTAATCCTGTGTCGCCCGACCGCCATATCGCCAATGATATATCAGCAAACTGAGTAATAGTGGAGAACAAACCTGACATAAGAGTTCCGATATATCCAAGCGTTTTAAACCCTGACCAAAATGGGTCTCCCTTACCTTTAGTGAAATACACATTTAATAGTTGTTTTAACCTATCAGCGTTCCTTACATCAAGATCGTATTTCTTTATTAGTTCCTCAACCATAGAATCCAACTGAACGCTCATATCGAAATGAGGAGCTCCCTGTTTTTCAGCGTCCTGTTTTTCTAATGCAGTAATTCTAGCTCTTGCTCTAGCTTTACTTAAAAACTGCTCACTCTTTATCTGTTGGTTCGTAACTCTATTAGTAATGATATAGTAAGTCTTTCCGTTCTTACCTTTCTTTTTTCTAATACCATAATGAGAACCACCTAGGAATCTCTTTTGCATAATCTTTTCGGATACTTGATTAGCATAAATATTTAATGCGTCAAAAGTATCTCTGTAGTAGGCATTCATCTCTGCATTTATTTCAAGTATCTTTCTTGCTTTGCCATTATCAATAGAACCATTTTTATTTGTAGCTCCATTACCTACTATAATATCTTGAACAATTTGAAGTATTTGGTCATCTCTTAAGAGTCCATTACCCTCTTGCCCCATCTGTTCAGATACTTGCTGAATTTGAATTCTTTCTTCCTGAGATATCTTACCATTCTTTTCTAGGTAAGCTAATAGGTTTGTATAGTCACTTACAGTTCTAGCTATGTAATTATTGATATATCCAATATCCATACCTACTGCTTTAAAATCTCTAGCAAACTTTTCAAATCGTAGTCTTGCTAAGTCTATAGCATCTTTTAAGTCGTACTTTTTTATAAGTGCTTGAAACTTAGGATTATCAAAGTCAGAATTTTTAAGACCTAGCTCTATATCTATATAGTCTCTAGCTACTTCTTTATCTCCCTTAGATACCCAACCACCTTTGCCTAGCTTTTTAATTTCTTTAAGTTTCTTTATTAAAGGTTTGAAGTCCTCCATTGCCTCATTGTAATACTTACGGCTTTCAAACTGATATTTTTTAAATACAGTTGGTAAAGTCGGATGTATCTTTGCTAGGTTTCTAGAGAATGTTCTTAGTTTATCAGAAAAGAATTTTCTTTGACCAAAGTTTTCTTCCTGATTTTTAATATTCTCTTTTTCTATTTTAGTCTTCTTACCTTTTATCTGCCTGTCTAAATCTTCATCAGATAATGTACTAGCGTCCCCTGAGAATTTTAATTTTGGTGCTTCTCTGTCAGCCACAGAATAACTAGCCTTATCTACATAATAGTCTAGTGCTCTATAACCATCGCCTATCTCATACTCTTTTGTTTCAAAGTCATCAGGAAATCTCCCTACCTCTTCATCAAAGAACTCTACCCTGTCTGCTCTACGCTTGACATTCTCAAATACAATAGTTTCCTCATCTCCTAGAGACTCATTAAGATCGTCTCTACTAACATAATTAGTCTGCTCAGTAACAATATCAATTAGATTGTCCCTACTATCAGGGTCAGAACTATCAATGTTAAATATGATTCTAGCACCATCTCTAATTGAGGCAACTGCTCTTTGCAGTATGGATTTTTGAAGACCATCCATTTGTTCATAGGTAGGTGGTATAGGTCTATCAGGCATAACCGCTATAGAGAAACTTTGCCCTACATTTAACAATCCCTCATTTTGCTTATTCCTATAGTACATATGTAATGCAGTTAATCCACTTCTAGTCGTACTAGATTGATTTAAACTATAAGGTGGAGAAGACGGATTGATTCCTAATTCTTTTAATAAGTCTCTAACTACCTGTGCATCTACTGAGTTTTCAACTAACTCAACATCTGTACGTTGTGGGTCTTTAGAAAATATATCTATTATATTCTTTCTAGTAAGTGGCTTATCTCCGCGTTTAGAAAGGATGGCAATTTTTTGTGACTTAGAATCTTTCTTTTTTGGCTTGGGTTTAGATACAGGCTTTTTCTTTTGTATAGCTTTGACTACTTCTTTCTTCATAGTCTTAGCAGACATTTTCTTCTTTGGCTTAAATTTTTGCTCTATCTTTGCGATTATCTTTGCTTTTGTATCTGTCTTTAATACATCGATACCCTCTTTTTTGGCAATCTTAGCCAACTGCGTCTTAGTATATTGAGGGTTAGCATATATATTAGTAAGCACATCAGGCATTGGCTCTTTCTTAGGTGGCTCAACTTTCTTTGGCTCTGACTTTTCTTCAACAGGAGTACTCTCTTCCTGTTTGTTAAGATTGCGTATTCTTTCTATTAATACTTTTTTAGTATCTCTAACTAATGCTTTCTCTCCCTTAGACTTAAGGAAGTCAGATAGTTCTGATTTTCTTTTATTCTCTAATTCTTTTTTACTAAGGGTTGATAAGTCTTCGCCAACTTCCTCAACTGCGGGAGGTAAATCCACATCATCATCTATTTGATTTTGTTCTCTAATCTTTCGAAGAACTTCTTTAACACGTTCTTTGACTTCAGGACTTGCTTGTTTTTCGAACAACTCATACTTAGTTCCCTTAACACGTTCAGCTATTACGTCTGCATCTGCCTCAGTAATTACTGCCCCTGTATTTTCATCAGTTACTTCTACCTCGTCATTTACGTCTTCCTGTACTTCTACTTGCTCAGGTTTTGGAGTTGGATTCTCGATCGTTTTAGGTTCAAAGTTTATATCCCCCTCAAGTAGATTGGTAATAACATTGCCGTTCTCTCCATCAAACTCTTTACTAAAAGCATCTGCTAATTCAGACTCAACTAAGATACCTGACATTGATTTATTTATAGCATTACCTCTAGGGTTTGCCTCAGAGTTACCATATAAAAAGGCTTTAGCAAAAAGTTCTAGCCCTGATACATCATTACTTTGGTCGGTGTTTTCATTAATCCACCGCTCTATTTCTAAAGCTAGGGCGGGATTGCTCTTTGTTAAAGCCTTAACAACTGCCTCTATAACCTCTTCAGCTACATCTTCCTTAGTAGCTCTCTTAGATATAGGAAAACGAACTGTCCCATCTTTTATATCATTTGCCCCACGAATACCTTTAATTCTATATACAGGCTGACCATCTATTACTTCGCCTGTCTTCTCTGCGTTACCGCTTTTTTCTAATTCTTCTAAGTTGTATTGTACTTGGTCTTGTGTTACTTCGTCCATCATTTCTCTATTTGAAAATGTGAATTCAACACCAAGGTCTGCAAAGGCATTAAGCTCTGTAATCTCTTTTAGTCTGCTTTCTACAAGGCTTTCTATATCAACTTTCTCTCTACCTCTTACCTCATTTATATCTGCATAATCTTCAACTAATTGGTCAATTATTTCTTTAGCCTCAGCGGTTGTTATATCTGCGTCCTCATTACCAAACAATTTTTGACCTAAGTCCCCCATGCCTTGAAATGCAGTACCTGATAGAAAACCTAGTGCAAATGACTTCTTTGCCTCAGGATTAGTACTAGCTTTAGATAGATATTCAAGGTAAGACATGTCCTGATATTTATCTTTATCGATCGCAAATGCTCTACCTAAATCAGTAAAATAAGATTGAGTAATTTCTTCTGCACCCTCTGATACACCCGCTCCTGTATACTTTAAAGTTTTTACACCCATAGTGGTATACCATTTAGCTACATCAGCTTTTAAAAAGGTTGGCATTTTGCCGAATGCTAATGCTAACTGAGGTATATCTAGCCAAAACATATTCATATTGTTACTATGAACTTCTTTCGCTCCAAGAGATGCCTCTTGGTCAGAATAACCCTCTTGTTTTAATTCATTATATAGACCACCCGCCTCCATAAGAGACTCTAACTGTCTACCTACGTAAGCACCTCCAATGAGCTCTGCTACTACAGGACTTGCCGATGCTACTTTTTGACCAAGTTTTGTTGCTTGTGTTGTCTTACCAACCTTATCAAAAAATCCCGCAATCTTAGGAACTTTACTTAATAGAGCTCCCGTTCCTCTTAGTGCCAATGAGGTAGCTTTTGCACCCGCAGTATATGGTATAAGTAACGTAAGAATATTTGGTAATAATCTTGGGGCATCCAATAACCAAAAATCTCCATCTGTCATAGCCTCAAATAAATCAGGTAAGAACTTTTCTCCTTTAAATAAGTCAGGGTCTGTTTGTTGTCCGTATGACTTCTGAACACTTTCTCCCCACTCTCTTAAGTCTTCTCCTACTTCAAATCCTAGCCAATCAAGACCACCACCCATGCTATAGGCAACGTCACCAAAACCCGCAACAAACTGACTACCCATCCTTTTAGCATATTCAGTAGAAAAAGTATCTAATTCATAAGCGGGAGTATTAGCTAATTTTTCTTTCTCTTGTTCTTCTTGAGATAGAGCGTTGCCATATATGAAGTCTTGATAACTAATACCTCTTTCAATAGCATCATCTAATGTTTCTTTTTTATAAAATTGTTCAAGAGTAGGACGCATAAGATTCATATACTCCCTGTTCTTTATTTGAGATGCAGTTTGTTTTACAACCTCTTTAGTCTCTCCATAATTCTGCCAAGAGCTTAATCTATTGGAATAGTTTTTTGTTCTACTTTTAAATTCAGGATTGAGTGTATCAAAATCAGATTCGTATCCATTTATATATGTAGTAGCAAACCTTACTAGGTCTCCTTGAGAATTTTCATAATGCTCATCTATAATTCTTTCGCCTACTGCTTTAGCAGTATCGGGGTCTGTGAACCTAACTCTAGCATATGAGCTACCATCTGCATTTATAATAGGATTTTCGTAATCAGGATATACACTAGGGTTTTCAGGGTCTTCATTGTACTCATTCATCCAATCAGACCATGTTGAGACACCATATATATTGTGTGTCCAATTAGGGTCGGAAGTGTCTACGTTCTCATTTTTCGCCACTCCCTCGTAGAGCCAAGAACGATCCATATTCTACCGCAGTATAACCGCTTTCCCGCCCAAGAATTGATTAGGACTAGAACCCGCATTGAAACCGCCTGAGTTTTTATCTATTCTAGTATTAGTATTTCCCCCAATGCCTCGTTCTTTTTGAGATTTAATTAAATCGGAAACTGTGGTCACATTAGTTCTTTTTTGTAGTTCTTGTGCTGAGGGTGGAGTTATATAAGTATCATTTTTTCTATCAGCTTCTTCAGGCATAGTGATAGTTGGATTCTCATCTATTTCAGTTTGTATCTGCTTAATATTCTTATTGTCTATAACAACATTTCCTGAACGATCAGTTTTAATTCTTTTAGCATTCTCATTCTCTTTATCTTGCACCTTACCAAAAGGGTCAACACTCTTAACACCTGTTGCTATACTTTCTCTAGTAGTAAGAGTTCTCTTATTTCTAGCAAGTATTTCCATAGCAACATCCTGAGGAATCTCCTGTCCCAAAGAACCATCTTTGTTTTTATAATACATCCTTGGTTGTTTCATTTTACCATCAGATGGATAATAATCTTTAGGGTCTTGTACGATATAATCAGTAAGAGGGTTTTGCTCATCAAATTTATTTAGCTGAGTAATTAAATCGACATAGATGCCAAGCCTCTCTTTATTTTGATTGCCTTGTATTTTTAGCATCTCTGTCATGTACTCTCTATCAGCACGATATTTTCTAGACTCAGCCTCTATATTGGCTAGTTGCCTTTTTGCAACATTACTTCTTTCTGTTTCTTGTTGCTTAAGTTTATAATCTAAATACTTACGATATCTGTCCATTGGGTCTGCCATACACTACCTACACTTGCATCGCCACTTTCTAAGTGACTTGTTTATTCTTGAATTAGGGTCTCTTCTAGCTTTCTCCCCTGTTAATCTTTTCTTCATACCGCACATCCTTGCACAGAAACTTTTTCTTCTAGCTAGTTTTTTTCCTGTAGGATTTTTCTCTGTAACCGCCATTTTTAACTTAGACTTAGGGTTAGCCTTACGATATGAGGCAACACCCTTGGCATTTAAACCTCCGCTTTCAGACTTCCCCTCTTTACGTGTCCATGCGGGACTAGGCATAAGTACTCCTTACCTTTTTCCTAACACTTTCAGAATATTTAGCCTCAGGCTTTCCGCTCTGAGTAGCTCTTCTTTTCTTTCTGTTCTCTGCTACTTTTTGAGATGGGGTTAGACTTTGTCTTACGCTCTTTGGTAGATAACGACCTCGTTCTGCTTTTGGTTTCTTTTTATCTCCCTTATTGATATATCCCCAATCCTCATTGCCCCATCTTTTAAGACTATTATCAGAGGCTACAGAATAATTCTTTTTCTTGGTGTGACCATAACCCATCTTCTTCATACGTAAATGATCGCTGAGTTTATTAGCTTTTACACCCTTGCCTGTCTTTGGGTCATACATCATATGAGGCTTGAACTTCTTCTCTGCCTTTTTGATAGCATAAGTTTTCTTTACTTGGGCATAATTCATTTTGGCTTGTTACCTCTGTATCCTCCACCCGCTTTTTGATACATTCTAGTAGCTAACTGCATTGCCCTAGCTGAATGTTTACCACCCATCTTTGCTTTGGCTTTTGCTTTCATCCTGTTCCATAATTCAGGGTTGGACTTAACTGCTATAGAATAGTTTGTATCAACAATACCTCTACGACTTCTCTCTACCCTCTTTTTAGTTTTTTCAAAACTTCTTCTTAAATTTCTTTCAGATATACTTTTTATTTTAGTTTTTCTTTTTTTATCACCAATTTTAGTGATTGTTGTTTTTCTTGGAGAACCATCAATATTCCTACTTTTTATTACTCTTCTAGTATATAAATTTTTATTTTTTTTAAATGGCTTATTTATGCGGATTTCTTTATCAGAGCTTATATCGTCTCCAATTACATTACCTTTTAAATCCTTAGCTTTTCCATAATTCCAAGCACTTCTCTTCATTCTAGTCTTTTTACCAATAACATCCTGAGAAACTTTTCTTATCGCATAGCTTTTCTTTTTCTTCAATGCCATTGCATAATTCTTTTTAGCTTTTCCGTATCCCATTAGTACGATACTCCCTCTTTGTTTCTTTTATCTTTTTTACTTAATGAGTATAAACTTCTAACGTCTTTTACGTCTGTACTACCATCGGTAAGTAATTCAGAACCCGCTTTAAAATCTCCTAGAGAAGTAAATATATCAGTTGCACCATCTACAAAATCATTAAATCCCTGATTTCTTCTAGCTCTTCTGACTTCTGCTAATTTTGTTTTTGCCTCAAGATAGTTAAGATTATCTCTTCTCTTTTTCTCTTTATTCATTTGATCGGCATTCATAACAATACTTGTTGCATTCATATTCTGCTTATCAGCTAATTCTTGTTGAGCCTTAATTGGAACTTGAGTTGCTACTACTGAGTTGTCTAACCCTTGCATAGTAAGGTTGCCCTGAGCGTCAGCTACACCTCTGCCGAAAGTAGAAGATGCTTGTTGATTACCCGTCATAATTGACCTATTTATATCGTCCTGAGAAAACATAGGTTGATTCATTTGGTTCTTAAGATATTTTATATAGGCAGATTCTTCTGAAGTATTACCGCCTGTTGCCCAATCATATAAGCCTTTGACTCCCTTTACACCGCCTTTAACGGCTGAGGTCAATGCTAATAGTTCCATTCCCGTCATAATTAATCCACTTTAGTTAAGTTCACTTTATATTTCTGACCATCGAATTTGACATACATTCCCATTTCATCCGATGGATTATTATCTGCGTCGTAGTTCCTTACTATCGCAATTTGGAACTCACTCATATTATCTAACTGAGCAAGGTTATCAGTAACAACAATCTTAGATTGTTTGTCCTGTACCTCGCTTTGAAGTAGGTTAAAATCTTTTTTCTCAATCTGATTTGCCACGACGCGGTACTACCTCAACTTGAATTCCATATATTTCTACTTTACTATTTTCATAATAGCTACTATCTGTACTCGGTGTTTTAACTTCTAGTTTTAAAACCCTTGCCCTAGTTGTAGCCTTTTTATAAACTAATTCTTTTTCTCCCTTTACTTCTCTTCCCTGATTATCTTTTTGCGATGTACTTGGAAAGCTCAATACAAAAGCGGGTAAGATTTCATGGTCTTTATATACACACACTTCAATAGGGACGTAAGATGAATAAGACATCATTATTCTTCTTACCTTTGATGGCTTTTCGTAGTCTCCTAATGAAAACCATTTAGTCGCTCTAGTAGATTGATATTGCTCTTGTCCATTGTTCTCCAAGTCAATACCATGACTTCTAAGTCTCCAAATACCTGAACCACCTGTAGCGGTATATAATTCATTTCCACTCGTTACACTATTTAAAGATGTAAGAGTAGGTATTGGATTCATCGTTGCGTTGGTTATATCGTCGCCTTGTGCCATATTATTGTTCCGTGTATTCTGAATATCCCCTTGTTGGTAAGATATTGCCTGTATAAAATGTTACGTCGTTCAAATCTGATATCGGTATCTCTCTTAACATTATAGCGTTAGAGGAGAGTGGATTGTAAGCGGGATACGTTAATGTACTTAACTGCGTACCACCATTAGCTAACTCCCCGTTTATAACTACACCACCTTTTTTAAGTACTCTATAAAAATATGTATATGATAGCGAATTACTATAGACGTTGGCAGAATCCTTGAGAGGTCTCCATATCCCTGTACTATGACCGCCATCGTTTCCATCAGGATAGTAGATTGCCCATACTTGATATTCCATAGTATAAGGTCTAACACTATCTTCTCTAGTGTGATACATTATCCCTAAGTATTCTCCCGCTCTCTTAGTTGGATTTCCTGAGGCAGAAGTATCCCAAAGAGACGCTATCTCTGCATTACTTGGTGTATGAATCTTTCCCCAATATGGTATATGTATGTTAGAGCCATCACTTGTGACATCCGTACTACTATTTACTGCGGTAATTAATGGAGTACTATATGAATCTGTGCCACCTACATATATACCATCTGAACCGCTTTCTTCGCTAGGAGTATCACTATATATATCTGTCCATCTTCTCATGGCTAAGATATCGTCATACCTTATATAGTATGATACATCATAACTACTCAATGAATCGGAAGTAACTTGCTTTGCTTGTGTAGTAGAAGTGTTTGCTCTAAATATAACGATCTTGCTATCGTCAGTATTTATATTGCCATAAGCATCTTCCCATGATTCAAAATCTCCTACCTGATAGTATGCATCATTTTCTAGTTTAAGCTCCCCCATTTGAGCAAAGGGTATTTCTATAAATACTTTTCTCATTGATGGAAAATTCAGACTTGGTGTGTCGTTGCCATCTGCATCATATACATCAATCCATTTATACTTTCCATCATCAAGTCCCGTTCTCTCTAAGATTAAGAGCTCTCCAACAACCACCCTTGAACCATCTGATTTTAAAATATTATCGGAGACTATACGCATTGGTACATATTGTTGGTCTACCCAATAGCCATTATTTGAACCACCAATATCAGACTTATCTAAAAAGTAATATCCGCTATTTATCTGTCCATATCCACCTTGTAGGTCATTACCCCAACTTTCTTGGTCATCAGCTAAATTTTGTACTAAAGTATCTGTAGCCGTAAAGACAGTAGAAGATTCTCCTAGGTCTGTGGTTTCATCAATAGTTACATCAGAATCTTCTGCTAAGTTTGCACCATCTTCCCTAGTAACAGTTAATTGAGTATTGTCGAAATAATACAGGTCTCCATTATAGCCTTGCTCAATATGACTAACGCTACCATAGGTTTTAATTTTATTCCATAGTCCTGACCTAATATTATATTCATATAAAATCTTTTGAGTAGTACCCAATCTAAATACTATAACTTCTTTTATCGGGTCAAACCTTGCGATAGACTTATCTTTACTATCTACCTTTAAATATGTATCAAGTATCGGGTCGCCTATTTCATCAATTAGAAATGAACCATCTATCTTATATATATTACCACGTCCACAGAAATATATAACGTCTTCTACTTTAACAACTGAATCACTAGCTATACATCCTATCTGTTCGTGAGACTCCATAATAGAGTATGTCTTAGGGTCAACGCTTGG
>BCSF01000081.1_pt1 | contig 40775 bp, 65 predicted proteins | sample 1016431 | NCBI WGS metagenome assembly BCSF01 (sample SAMD00045685;SAMD00045686;SAMD00045687;SAMD00045688;SAMD00045689;SAMD00045690;SAMD00045691;SAMD00045692;SAMD00045684;SAMD00045690;SAMD00045691;SAMD00045692;SAMD00045684;SAMD00045685;SAMD00045686;SAMD00045687;SAMD00045688;SAMD00045689, study... | reverse complement strand
CCGTATTTTCATTACAACTTGATTGAATTAAAAGATTATCAAAAGAACCATCATTACCAATAGTATGACCATCGCCTACTGTAAGTGTTCCAGACATTGTAAGATTAGTAATACCTGTATAAGCACCAGTAATTCTAGCATCTGGTACTGTACCACTATCTAGGTTATCTGCGTTTAGACTTGCAACAGAGAAAGTTCCATAAGCAACAATATCAACTACATCTCCTGTAGTTGCACCACTTGCTAAAACTACAGATGAACCAGATGTAACTGTAACGTCTGTTCCATTTAATAATTTTACACCATTTAAATAAACATCAATGTAACCTGCATCATAAGCAAGTGTGTTACCATTGTTGTCTGCACCTGTAAAAGTTGTTTGACCAGATGTTGCTGTGTAGTTGTATCTTTGTGAAGTTCCATTAACTGATGAACCTGCGTTCTGCCAACCACTAGCACCATAAACATTTAAAATATTTGTAGAAGTGTCGAAATATAGATCACCAGAATCTAATGAAGTTGTTGGAGCTGAAGAAGATACTCTGTATCTATCAGCAAAAGAATTAACACCAGAAATATTTGAAGCTGTCGTTACTACTGAACTAATATTGTTTCCAACATTTGATATTGCGTTAGTTGCAGTTGTACCATCTTCTATATCAGCAAGAGCCTGAATATCGCTAGATAATCCAGATACAACACCTATATCGGTAGTGTCTCCTGCAACAGTTGTAATATCAGATGAAATAGCAGCAACAGTTGTAACTTCAGTTGCCTTTGGAACTAATCTATGAAAAGTATAAGTGTTTAAAGTTGTAGTTGTTTCAACAAGAACACCAAAACCAGCAGTTAAAACTGTAGAACCACATCCAGTAATAGTTACAGTAGATCCTCCAACTGTACCACCAGAAATAGTAACTGTTCCTCCACTTGGAGTTCTTGTAGTTGCCATTTCTTTAATTGATACAATTGTACCAGCACCATCATTTACATCTGGGTTTGTATTTGGAAAATTTGTTTCGCTTGATATTGGAAAAAATCCACCTACGTCATCTACTAAATCAATAACTCTAGCATCAATAGCAGCAGTTGTTGCAATAAAAGCATCTGATCCAGACCAAGTGTCTCCTGAATCTATTGTTTCAGAACTATCTTGTCTAAAATATCTTCCATCAGAAGCTGATGTTGTAAAGAATGTAACGTCATCTGGTGTATGTCCTGATTGTTCAGCATTAGTTACAATAACTGCATCTGCAATTTTTGCAGCAGTTACTGCGTCATTATTAATTTTAGCTGTTGTAACATTACTATCTGCTATCTTGGCAGTTGTTACGTTAGAGTCAGCAATCTTTGCAGTAGTGATTTGAGAATCAGCTATGTGTTGTGTGTCTATAGATCCATCAACGTAATGTTCACTATTAATACTATCGTCAGCTATTTTAGTTCCATCAATTGCATCATCAGCAATCTTTGCTGTAGTTATATTGGCATCTGTAATCTTAACAGCAGTAACTGAATTTGTTGCAAGTTTAGAATTTGTTACATTTGAATCTGTAATTTTTGCAGTAGTAATTGCTGTATCTGCGATTTTAGCAGTTGTAATTTGTGAGTCTGCAATATGAGCTGTGTCTATTGAACCATCTACATAATGTTCTGAATCTATACTATCATCTGCAATCTTACTTCCATTTACAGAGTCTGCACCAAGTTTAGCATTAGTTACAGCAGCATCATTTATCTTTGCAGTAGTAACTGCACTATCAGCAATTTTAATTGTAGTAACTGAACCATCTGCTAAAGTTGCAGTAGCAATAACACCAGTTGGTAAAGAATTATTTGTTTTTGATAAAGCACCAATATAAACATTAGTGATTGCTTCATTAGATAATGAACCACTATCCCAAGTTACATTAACAGTTGTGTTAGTTGAAAAAGTTGAAGAACTAATTGTTCCATAAATAGTTCCAGGTGTACTAGCTATTAATTTTATTCTTCTGCCTTCATGGTAAATTGGAGTTACATCAACACCAGCTATTGTAAAAGAAGTAGCTGATGCGTAAGCAGCAGTATAAGCTCCATCTCCATCTCCATATTCAACCCATTGAGAATCATTAAACCATGATCTAGTATTAACCATTAATGCTCTAATTGCATTATTAAGTTGAGAAGGAAGCATTCCTTCTGCAACTGAAATACCATTTAATGATGTGTTATTTAAATTTGTTGTTGAGTAATCTTTTATTCCTGCCACTTTAATCTCCTATAAACCAAGCGTATGCTTTATTGTTTTCTTGGTTCTTTTCATTTACTAATGTGTTAATAGCTTCTTCAATTTGTCTTTGGAAGAACTCTTGAGTTTCAAAACTGTATCTAACATTATCTATATCACTTTTATCTGTCATCGCAACCCTCCTCTTGAGGCAACTAGATCAATTCCTTGAGCATCTTTCCAAACTCCACCACTAGGTATTTTTACATTAATTTTAACATACCTACCAGATTGTCTGACTGGATTTATTCCTGTAGAGTTCATACTAGCTAAACTAGACTCATTAGCGGTATCTGCTAATCTATCTCTAGTTTTAATAGTAACTGTAGCTGTTGCATCTACTATTGGTCTAATTCCTGTTATATTCGATCTTAGTCCAGGAAACAACTCTATTTCTGAAGTTTCTATTTCACCTTCATTTGCAGTACCTGAGAAAATTGCAGCTTTATAATTATTATCTATTGCACCTAATAATAATTGTCCACCATTCCAAAAGTCAGTATCTAAAGCAATATTAATATTGTCTAAGTTTTCTGAAATAATATCCATTAGTTCAACTGTGTAAGCACCAACGAATTGTGAAAATATCGTACTTGCACTAGCTTCAGCAGTTGACCATTTTTGAGTAGCATAATTATAAATTAAAACTTTATCACAAATACCAGTTGTATTAGCAGTATCGGATGCACTTGGATATAACCATAAAGCTAATTGATTAAATGGATCTACAGCTGCACATATTCTATCACTAAATGCTTTGTTCAAATCTGTATCAAAAAATCTATTTACTTTTTCTGCACCAATAGAAATAACTTGATCTCCATTAATTTCAAAAAAACCATCATCAGCATAAAAGAATACTCTACGATTATCTTGGCAAACTGTTCTTCCATATACAGCTCCTCTATTAGGTGAGATTACAGATAATCTAAATACTGTTGCACCACCAACATAGTCCATACGAACTATTTGGTTTTGTCTAAAAATATATGAAATCTCTCCAGAAGTTATATGAGTTATTTGTCCACCTGATCCTGGTAGGTCTTGCAAGTCTGATTGTTTAGTTCCAGATGCCCAAGTTGTAATATCATTTATTCCTGACCATTGTATTCTATTAGAATTATTTGTGTGATTACCAGTTACTAAAAAATCTCTGATTACACCTGAAACTTTAAATGTTGGTACAGTACCTGATGTTGCAATTGCAGATAAATTTGCAAAGTTAGTTGATGTACCCATTAAATAATATTGAGGTGCATCTACACCATTACTTGCAATTACATAATTACCAAATTGTGTAAATGTCCAAAAGTCTGTATTACCACCTGTTAAAGATGATTTTCTTGATGTAAAAGCTCCACCATCTAATTGATATAAGTCTGTATTTGTTGCAACAAAATTAAATACAGTATTAGAGTTATCTCTGAAAGAACCAGCTCCTCTACTATTTGCACCAATATTATTGGATGAATAATTAACTAATGAAGGAAATCGTTTATAAGATTGTCTTGCAAAGTACACATTGTTAGCAACATTCGCACCAGGATTATTATGTTCTGGTTGGTCAGGTAGCCACTCTCCAAAGGGTATTTGCATTATTATCCTATTGGTTGTTATTTGTTATTGCAACAAAGTTATCGTTAAATGAACCTGCAACAGTTACATCCCCTCTTTGTTGTAATGGTGCATTTCCATATTGATCTTCTCTATCATTTCTCTCTAATCTTTCCATAGCAGTTGCATACATTTGTTGCCATTGTTGAACTTGTCTTGGCTCAATACCACCTAAAAAATTAGCAGCATGATATAATGATCCATATAAATAAATAGCTGGATGATTAGTTAAAATATAATTTGAAGTATTTGAATCAGATAAAGCATCAAATTCTTTAAAGTAATTAATAACTCCTGTGTAAGATGCAGATGGACTTGGTGCAAATCTAAAATTATCTCCAAGTATTGTAAATGTGCTTGGCATTCCAGATGTTGAGCCACCTTTTATTTGATCCATTTGTGCAGGAGTAATATATTTTAGTGCATACTTAGTTCCACCTTGTAAAATATAAAAATCTCTTACTTGTAAAAAGCCAGTTGGTAAAGCTACTGTTTCAGAATCAATAGTAAAAGAACTATTTGTTTCATTCATTTTTCTAATTCTTAATTTAGAATTAAAATCTTTTTCAGTAAGAACTATAAAATCTTCTGATATTTCTGATGTTAAATCTGATCTGTTTAACCAGTTAGCAATTGATGTTTTTAAATCTGAATATGTTGCTAGTGCCATTATAATTTTCCTTCAGCAGTTCTAAAATATCTAAATTCGCTGCTATTTAATTTTTTCTTTAATATTTTTTTTTGAACTTCTGGTGGTAGTCCAAACCAATTACTATCACCATTATACTCATTTGCCCAGACACTTAAAGCAATAGTTGGAATACTGGCTACTCTTTTCAAATCTCTTGATTTAGAATAGCCATCATTCATATTTAACAATTCTTTATTATGCTTTAGGTGTGAATCAATATTAACTTCTTCTTTAACTGCAATTTTACCTTCCATGTCATCTTTCATGTAAGTTGTTTTTTGCAATCCATCTAAAATTATATCTTTTTTCATTTGCCTTGACCTTTGTATCTTTTTTGTTTCTTCTGTCTTTTCTCTGATTTATTCAAAGATTTCTTGTGTTGTCTTGCACCTCTTTTTTTAGGCTTATCTCTTGGTATAAAATGGGTAAACTTTTGTTTAGCCATTAGCTAGACATTTCAGTAACTGAAACATTTGCAGTACCGATAGCAGCCATTTTCTCACCAGGTGAAACTTTAAAAATTTCAGGTTGGTCAACAGGTAAAAATATATCGTTAGCAGTTGCAGTTGGTGAACCACCAAAAACAATATGCACATCAGCATCAGCAGCTACTCTAACATATTCAGTTTGTGAACCAAATGCAGTTGAAGTTGCAACAGATGAGCCTGATGGTGAAAGTTTTTGTGTAGTTCCAGGTCTTAATCCATAATTAAAACTCATAGTTTTTCTCCTAATTAATTAGGGGGAAATACCGCTAGGCAAGATCCCCCATGTGTTTATTATCTTCTTATAACAAAAGTTACAACTGCTTTTGAAGTATTAGTTGATCCACCATCAGTAATCATTTCGATAGATCCACCTTCAGTTACAGTATTTGCACCAGTTGGTTCAGCTGTGTCTATTGCACCAGCAGAGCCTGAAGCTACGATAGAAATTCCACCGCCAGTAACTGCTGTTCCACCGATTTCAAAAGAAAGTGCGGCAGTACCAGTAATAGTTGCTTGATTAGCAGAAAGAATTTTTATAATTTTTCCGCCATCAGGTACAGCAACAAAAGTTGATGAAGCTGTTGATACATCTTCAATTTCAGCTGTTATAAAATAGTCGTTTAATGTTCTCATTTTATTGTCCTTTTTATTTGCTTCGTTCCGACTTTAAATAAATCTTCAAAGACCAAACAAAATTGTTGATTAAATATGATGGGGGATTTCTCCCCCACCACAAATTATTTATTATGAAGTAGTTAAGTCTGTAACCATTCCACTTGCTTTTTCATTTCTTGACTCAAGAGTGTACTCAGCAACCATAAATCTCTGATCTGCGTCAGCAGTCTGAGCTGGAGTTTGCAAAGCAAAATCTCTTAAGAAAGAAACTGCCCAGTAGTCCATCTCTAATACAAGAGCATCTTGACCTACTTTAGCAGCAGTAGCATTAGCACCTCTAATGAATCTGTTTGGAGCTACTTGCATAGTTCCGAAATCTGACTCATATACATCAATAGAAGTAATTAATCTTCTATCTTCAGCAGCGTCAAATCTTGTAGATCCACCAGTAAAGCCTGATAGTTTTTGTTTATTGAAAGCACCAACCATAATCATGTTAGGGTTTCCGCCTTGATTGTAACAACTTCTCAAAACACCTTTTAACTGATCTTCAGTAAAAGCTCTTTGAGTACCATCAGTTCTAGCAGCACCATTACCTGCACCAGATCCACCAGCACCTGCATCAACATTAGTTTCGATCCAAGTTTGGACTCCACCTAATTCTCTTGCAGTTGAAGCATCACCAGCAACAGCAGCATTGTTAGATAAAAGAGCAGTTTCCATATCTCTTTTTAACTCTTTTGCAGCTTTAGCTACTTGGTAAGCTAACTCATTGTTTCTACCAGCAGATGTTACAGCATCATTAGTTCCTGATACTTGAACAGCTTTAGTAGAGATTTGAGTGTAGTTAGTTTCTTTAGTTGTCGCACTTTGAGTTCCATAAGAAATCGCAGCACCTTCAACCGCAGCATTTGCAGCCACATCAGCTAATGCGTCTGTTTGCCATTGGTGTGAAGTGTTTGTTGCTTTTGTTTTAGCAACGCCAGACATAAAAGGTGTTTCAGTTGGTGATATTGAATAAATAATATCTGCCAAATCTTCTCTTATGCCGACTGTTTGGTATGTTTGATATACAGCCATTGTTTATCTCCTTAGTAGGTTATTGTTTATAAATAACGCAGTAAAAGATCAGTAGCGTCTTTTGGACTTCCTGACTTTTTCAACGCTTTAATTTGATTCAACCTAGACTTAGAGTTTAATTCTTCTTTTGTACTTTTAATGCCTGACTTAACAAACTTAGTGGTTGGTTTAACTTTTTTAGAAACTAAATTAGGTTTAGCTGATTTAGATTTATTAAAGTTCATACCATCCATAATCACATCAAAATATCTTGAATCATAAATTCTTGCGACATCCTCATTTGAGAATCCTTTAGAACTTAAGTAGTTCATAATATTTGATTTAACTGTTGCACCTTTTATAGGATCAGCAATTTCAGGATGTTTCATATGAAGTTTTTTTTGTTCTTCTTTTAACAATTCCTGGAACTGAGATTGTTGATGTTCTCTCAGTTTTTGCTGTGCTTGTTGAATTGATTGTTTTCGTTTTTGTATTCTACGATCAACTCTAGCAGCTTCAGTCGGATCTTCCTCCCAAAGAGCATCTAACTCTTTAGAATTCATATCGTTGTTAATTTCAGCATTCAAAGTAACGACTAAAGAATTTAAATCTTCCATCTTTGTTGAATACTGGTTTTTCAGACGATCTTCTTCGGCTTTTAGCTCTCTTTTTTCAATCGCTATCTCCTCAGTTTTTCGTCTATAGTCGGCATCTTTTTGATAACCTGCTTTTAATTCTTCAAGGTCAACATCAATCTTTTCACCATTGATAATAACTTGGTGTAGATCGGTTTCTTGTTCTTCAATCGCATTTTCATCTTCGGATGCTTCTTCTTCTGCAACTTCCTGAACTTGTTGTTCCGGTTGAGTTTCAGTTGGTTGTTCAACCTCAGTTTCTGTTTCTACTTTCGCTTCAACTTCTTCTTTTGGTTCAACTGGTGTTGCTTCTGCTTGAGGTTTTTTGATAACTCCTTTAGAGTCCATCAAACCTTCAATAGATTTAGCAGCACCTTGTACTGACACATTGTTCAGTAATGGGTTACTGTCAGACATTTAAGTCCTCCTATGGTTAAGCTGTCTTACGACTTGGCTTATTCTAACCTTTATGGTTAAAATTTTGTTTGGCGTTGTTGTTTTCTAAAATCTTCTAACTGTTTTTCTGCAAGTTTCCCTGTTTCAATTACAGTTTTAAGATGTTGTTCTACTTTTCCAACAACATTATAAGCAATCCAGAGTTTTTCTCTAGTATCGCTTTCTTTCGCACCAGTTTTTTCAAGTAGTGCTTCAGAATAAAGTTTTTTTAGAGAATCTACCGCCTCTATAAAAATTTTATTCTCCAGTATTTGTTTGGCTTGGTTGGATCGGCTGATTTCTTCCGATCTCCTCACCTGGTCTTTGGTTTCCATTTAGTCCTTGTAACTGTTGACTGAACATATTAGTCGATTTTGTGGCTTGTTCAAGAATTTTGTTATCTCCTGCCACCATCATCTTATCTAAATCTGCATCAGCTTTAATTTTTGCAGTATCTAATTGTGTATTATACTTTAATGCCATCTCTTTGATCTTCGCTTCAAAATCTAATTGCATTTCTTGAGTTTTTTGAGCCAATTCTTGTGCTTGTAATTGTAGATCAGCAATTTTTCTCTTATTCTCAGCATCAATTCTTGTAAATTCTATTTTTTCAATAGGAGTTAGAGGTGGTGGAGCTGGTGGAGGCATCATTTGTTTTCCAATATCAGGATTAACAAAGTAACTTTCCACATTTTTAAGTCCAGCGTTCTCAATTACTTTCGATAAAGTGTTGTAAATATTTTTTAGAGTTACCATTGGCATCTCTTTTCCACCTTGTAACTGAAATGCTTGAAGTTGTCGTTCAAGGATGTTGTTTAAAATTAGGATTTGTTGCTCTTTAGAACCAGTTCCAAGTCCTACGACAATATTAATATTAAATTTATCTTTCCATTCAGTAGGTTTAACCGGTATATACTGATTATTTAACATAACAATTCTTTCTTTGTCTTGATACTTAACCATAAGCTCAAATATTTTTCTAAATAAATCTTTCACACCTGTTTCAGCAAAGATTCTAGCAATTAATTCTGAACGCATTTGAGTTTGCGTCATCAAAGTATTAACACCAGTTGCAGTTTTTGAATTTAAAGTATCTGCATCTAAACCTTGAGCAGACTTTGTAATCCCAGTTCTAGCTTCTCTAACTGAATCTAAATAAGATAACATTGGAAATGCTTGTTGTGAAATCGGTTGTGATTGTAAAGGTTGCATCACTTGGTTTGGTGGTTGCTTAGTTCTAACTACACCACCTGGTCTAGTCGTTAAAAGATCATCCATATTTACCATACCATCCATGATCGCAACTCTGTTATTATTTGTTAAATACATATTGTCTAATAACTGACGCATGACAGTTGATTTCATTAATTGAATATCTTCAACTAATTCTGAAATTGATCTTCCATAAAATCTGTGTGGCATTGGAATAGGAGTTACAGTTACAAATGGAACATTATCGCAAGGCATATTTTCTAACACCATAGAACCATCGTCCCCTGCTGAAACTATTCTTCTAAGTTCTGCAATACCATCTTCATCGTAATCGTATTTTACATAAGACTCATAGATTAAAACTTTTTCTGTAGATTTATCTGTAGCACTATCGACTGGATATTCGTCTATGTTTCTTTGTCTAGTAATTTCTTCAGTATTGTAAATATCTTCTTCGCTAGTTGGTAAGTCATTAACTTCATCTTCATCATAACCCATAGCAACTAGGTCTGATCTTGACATTAAAACTTTATGCGAAACAAAATCGGCATCGTCAATTGATTTTGCATTTCTGTCAATTAAGAATTCTTCTGGCGGAACACTTTCAATTTTTATTTTACCAGTTTTTTTAGTTCGTTTAATTTTACAATTGTATAAAGTAAAATCTGGTTCTTGAACTTGAGATACATCTGCTCCTTGATCTTCATACTGTTCTAGTAGTGCCTCAAATTGTTCTTTTGCAGTTTCATCTTCTATTTCTTCTTCTTCAACAATTTCAATTTCATCTTTAGTATCTTCTAATAAATCTTTTTCAGCTTTAGTTAAATTTTTATAAGTTTCATGCTCAACCTTTTCGCTTTCGTCATAGTAAATTTTTAGAAAACCATTTTTTTCAATTAGAGCATCTTTAAAAAAATTATATAATAATTGGAAACCATTATTGTCTTTGTAGAACACATGATTTAAATATGCAGTTGCTTGTTCTGCTAATGGAACATCTTCGGCAGTTACCGGTTCGCATCTTACTACTTTATCTGATGCGGTAAAAACTCTTAGTAGGTTTGGCAAGATACTTTCAATTGTATCTGCAACATCAGTTGATACTACCTGACTACGACCATCTATTTCTGTTCCAAGTTTATCCCCTAAATAATATTCTAAAGATTTTCTTCTAGACTCAGAAAGATTACCTCCTAAATACCCTAAAGCATTTTCTATTTGATTGGATAATAAACTTCTTAATTTAGGATCTGATAATTCGATTATTTTTTTTGCCATATTAAACTATATAATTTGTGTCCACATGAATTGGTGTGTTCCAATCCGATCTTTCGATAGGTTCTGTTACAGCTCCATATCGTATTGAGTCTGCAAAGTGTGATGCCCAGTTATGCAAAGGTTTATTCCTAAAACAATTATTTTTTTCATCCCAGCGTTTGCAATATGATTTTAATGCCTCAACCAACTTTTTGCAATTGTTTTTATGAAAGTAGCACTTAGGCAACATTCGTCTTACTTGCTCAATACCATCTTCTACACTAAGTTTAGGTGCTATGTCAAATTCTAGCCCCATTTCTTTTGCGGTTTCCCATCTTGATTTATTCGTTCCAATCTCCCTAACTCTAATATCATGGGGAGCTATATGCTTTGAGTAGTTATAAGGTTTACTATCTATAACATTTAAATAATGCTCTAAACCCTCACCTGCATTTTCATAGCAGTCAATTATTCTAACCTCATCATTGTGTCGTTGAGCAAAGGTAATCACAGTAGAATCATTCATTCCTAAATCCCACCATGTTTCAACCTCTAAATTATCATCTATATCAAAATTTTTAACATTTCCTTTTTCTTCTAGTTCTTCAATCACCTTGCCAAAATAAGATCCACTTATTCCAGCTTGGAATGAACATTCAAATTCTTGAGCATAACTTTCTGGCGACATCGTTTGTTTCGCAGCATCTAATTCATCCTTTGGAATGATATTGGTTTCACTAGCTTTGAAGATCGCTGTAAACCAATCTTTATTGTGTTTAGCATTTTCATGTAAATCAAAGAACCAGTTTCTTCCCATCGGTGTTCCTATAAAAATAGCAAAGCCTTTTCTGTCCGACAAACAAGGTCTTAAAATGGTATCAAAAAGGTCTGGCGAAAGGTTTTGAGTTTCATCGCAAACAATTCCATCAAAATACTGACCTCTTATGGCAGCACTATTTTCACCACCTAAAATTTGTATTCTTGAATTATTAACTGAGAAATCTACCCTAAGTTCAGACTCATTGAATTTTGTTCCTGGTATGGCAGAGGAAAATTGTTTCATGTAATCCCAAGCGGTGCTTTTCCCTTGCAACCGGTAAGGAGAGATAAAAGCAAATCTAGGATAGGGTTTAGTGCTTGTTAGAGCAGCTCTAATTAAGTGATTGATAGCAAATACAGTCTTACCCCCTCTACGATGAACAATGACTACATTGAAGCGGTTCTTATCGCATTTTTCATGCAAAAAATTTTGGATTTTTCTTGGTGCGTAAGGAATTACAATTTGTTTCATTTTAAAACAAAACCCCCCTTAATGAATTGTTTCATTTGAATCTGGATAATCGTCTGGCAAAATAAATTGTGTTCTTAAAAACTCAGAAAAGTCTTCAGCTTCATCGTTTGTTTTAAAACCTTGAAAATGTGTAATTACAATTGGTTTTTTTGTCGTTTTATCTTTCATAATGAAGATTATTGTTTTTAGAAATCTATCGTCCATGTGTTTGTAGCATACATTAATTTTAATTTAACCGGTAACACAAAATCAGGTAGCCACCAATTAAAAACCCCCCATATTTAGAAATTAAGATCCAATAACCAACTAGTTACAACCATAAATTTTATATCAATAAGTTATGCGTTATCATTAGTAATTTTCCGATAACTTAAAGGTTATCAGAAAGTTCGCTATTTGTTCTCCTTTTGTGATAATTTTGCAACACCTTGTATGTATGATCTGCTTTTTATGTGTGCAAGTTTCACCAAACATTCAATAAAATCAAGGTTTTTAAATACTTTTCTAAACATAAATAATGTTATTTACTCCAAGAAATTGACAATGGTTGTTCCTTATCACCCTTTAAAGTTAAAGTTTCTGCTTGTTTACCATACTTTTTAGCACTCAATTTACTTGCAGACCATTGATTGTGAGCTGTTATAATTTTATAAAGATTAACTAAGTTCTGAGCAGATTTAGGATCTACAAAACCATTTTCTATTTTAGCCTCTAAATCTTTTCGTTTATCCTCTAATTCAGAAAGTTTTAAATCTATGCTTAACTCCTTTGACTTGACATACCGCATCATTAAATCATCATTGTTAATAAGTTCTTTCCTGAAGGATTGCCAAGTATAATTGGTTATAATTTCAAAAGTCTCCCTTATAGTCTTACCATCTGCAATAAGCTCTAAGATTTGATCGGCTAATTTTTCGGTCAGTTTTTTTTTTCTTGGCACTTTATAATAATTCTAAATTAGTGTGAGTCCTCCAGTTAGAAAGGAAAGAAAGAAAGGTATCTGAAAGACTCACCAGTTAATTAACTTAATAGGCTAAAAACAACTAAAAGAGGGAGCTAGTAGCCAGTTAATCTATTAGCACAATATATGGTATATTACAAATCAAAAGGTTTTCTAATTGTATTAAATGTTCGCTTATCAAGTGTTAAAGGGTTTACTTTTAATTTACCGGAAAACATTAATTTATCTATAATATTTTGGCAAGTCCAAGCACCAAAGGCTTTATTTTCAACAATCCAAAACATCTGAGTCCAGGACAGCATCCCACTTTTAAAATCGTTTTCTATCTGTCTAACTATTTCAACCTTGTCCCCCATGCTGTAATCATTTTTATAACTTAGCTGCAAAGGTTCACCATTATAATAGTATTTATCATTCATCTTTTATCTTTTTAAATCCTTTAAATCCCTTGTTATACATAGTGTTGTTATACATAGTATTGTTATTCTTAATACTAAGTAAATTATACTTAGTCCCCTGCTTATTTAATACTCTATCCCCTGAGTATTTTTTACTTAGTCTAATCTCATAATAATTAGATGAGGGTTTTCTGTGGATAACTAGATAGCCTTCTTTAATTAGCTCATTTTTGGCTTTTTGTAATGTGGATAAACAAATATCCAATTTTGTCAATAATGTGGCATTTCTTAAGTTTCTAAATTTAGGCGATAAATACCTTAAATATATAAATAAGGCTTTAGCCTCCTTGCTCAACCTCTCATCGATAATCAATTGATTTGGGACTTGGGTAAATCCTTTTGTAGTCATAAAATCCTTTCCTTTAAGGGTAAGTGTTTAATACTCAATCATATTATAATCAATAAGAACATTCAGCGAACATAAATATTTCTACAATCTTAGCTTTTATAGTTTGACATATAGAACAAAACTTGTATAAGTTTAGTATGTTTAACGAATTAAGAAAGGAAACAAAAAACATGACTACTTATATATACAACAAAGACAGCTTTGAAAATTCAGTTGAAGTTGATAACTACCCTTGGGGTTTTAAAAAGACTAGCAAAAGATTCTGGCTAGAAACTAACAAGAAAGGAACTAGATTAGTTTCATCTACTAAAAATCCTAAAACTGGCGAATGGTGCAAGGCTAAGGCTTCAACATATTCTGAAGTTGGAGTTTTAACCTCAGACATTAAAGATGGTAAAAACTTTATTTCTTGGAAAGGTTTAAGCGGTTATTCAAGCGATAAAGATATAGTTGAATTTACTAAATCAGTAGATGTTCAGCAACTTCCAGAGCTATCTCAAAAGGCTATTTGTTTTTTAAAAGCTAAAAACCATGCTTGGAAAGGTGTAAAGGTTGAGTTCGTTACAAATCCAACACCGGAACAATCAGAGAAGTTAAAACAGAACGAAGACAAGGCTAAAAGCTATCTAGCTGCTGTAGGTGCTAAAGCATATAATACTTGTTTAATTAAAAATAACTTAAAATAGAGGTAACTATGAAAAATAAAGTTTATTCAATAACAGAAGACTTAGAACAAAGAAATCCAGGAAAGAAGTTTTTTAGTTTCATGGATATGGAAGACGCAGAGATTAGGAAAAAGGAGGTTATTTTGCCTTTACCTAAAAAATACTTTAATAAGATAGTTAAATTTATAAAGGGGGAGAAATGAGATCACTTGGATATTCTGTAAATTATTGGGATAAATTTTTAATTGAGATTGTAGATAAAATTAAAAAGAAATGGCTTAAGAAAGATAAACAACAATTAAAAAAATTAGAACTACAATCAAAAAAATTAGATATTGAAAGAGATATTGCTTATTCTAATTATAGAAAAATTGTTGATAAATGCGAAAAAGTTGAAAACAAAATATATAAATTAAATAAAAAATATACTTATTCAAAAAAAATAAAGGTTAAAAATCCTTATTATAAAGAGAAGGAATTAATAGCAATATGATTAAGTATATAAATAATAAAAAAATAAAACTATTAAAATTTGATAGAGAGAAATGGAAGAAAAAACTTAATAGATTAAGTAAGGATGATCTAGTAAATGTTTTATTAGATTATGAATTTGATCGTATTTCCAAAATAAACACATATAGATTAAGAAATGAAAAAAGGGAGTATTAATAATGCCTAGAAATAAATATGGATTGCCTTTAGTCTATGATTTTAATATAGCTTTAAGGGATAAAAGGAGAATAAGGAACTTAGAATATATGAAATGGAACTGTCCTAAAGGTTGGGAAAGTATTTGGAGCAAGAAATTAGACCAATTGAAAAAGAATATAAATGAAAGAAAAAATAAAACTCTCAACTAAGATAGACAAAGAAAAACTAGCTATACAAACTTTCAAGAACATCATTGAGGGATCTAGGTCTATCAATGGTGTTACTTGGAATAGAATTAAAAACCTCAAACCAAAGGAACAATTACAATGCTTGAAACAATTATCGCAATAGAGATTGCTCTATTTATTTTTTATTATGCAACGAACTAAAAATAAATGTTTAAACTGTAATAAACTTTTTATTGATAATACTAAAAACAAAGTAAAAAAATATTGCAGTAAATATTGTGGAGGTTCTTTTTTAAATAAATCTAAAAGAAAATTTAAAGATATTATAGAAAAAAATTGCAAAATTTGTAATAAAAAATTTAAAGATAAATCAAAAGGAAAAACAAAAAAATATTGTTCAAGAAAATGTTGTTTAGTATTTTGGAGAGTATCTGGTAAAAGAAAAGAATCATTAAAAAGATATAGACAAACACAGCATTGTAAAGAACAACAAAAGAAATATCAAAAATCATTAAAAGGAATTAAAAAAAGAAAATTAAGAGCCAAAATGACTTGGCAAAATATAAAACTTGCTAGAAAATTTAAAAATTTAAAATTAAAAGGTAAAAAATTAAATGTTAAACAAGAAAAACATTTAAAAAAATTTAATAAATATTTAATTAGAATATTAAAAGATCAAAGAAAATATAGAAGTAATCCAGAAGTTTTAAAAAGAAAAAAAATATCTGATAAAAAATATTATACAAATCCCATTAACAAAAAAAAACAAAGATTATATAGAAAAAAATATTATTCTACTCTTGTAGGTAAAGCAAAAATGAACGCAAAAACTAATAAACGCAGAGCATTAAAATTTAATGCAATTCCTAAATGGTCTAATTTAGAAAAGATAAAAGAAATATATAAAAATTGTCCTAAAGGCTATCATGTAGATCATATTATACCTTTAAACAATCCTATTGTTTGTGGACTTCATGTAGAAAACAACCTTCAATATTTGACTGCTAAAGAAAATATTTCTAAAGGTAATAAATTATTATGTTAAAAGTTTTAGATTTGTTTAGTGGTATCGGTGGATTTTCATTAGGTTTAGAATCTACCGGACACTTTGAAACAATTGCTTTTTGTGAGAAAGACCAATTTTGTCAAAAGGTCTTGCAAAAGAATTTTAAAAACATACCAATCGAAGGAGAAATAAGAAATGTCAAAGGAGATAAATACCAAGCAGATGTCGTTACTGGGGGATTCCCATGCCAACCATTCTCAGTTGCAGGGAAAAGAAAAGGAACAGATGACGATAGATACCTCTGGGATGAAACTATTAGAGTCGTCAGAGAATGTAAACCAAAATGGTTCATTGGCGAAAATGTTGAAGGTCTTATTAACATCCAAGAAGGCATGGTACTCAGACAGGTGCAAACTGACTTGGAAAAAGAAGGTTTCGAAGTCCAATGTCTTATTATACCAGCTTCAGGCATCGGTGCTTGGCATCAAAGAAAAAGAGTTTGGATTGTGGGCTACTCCGAACACAATGGACACACTTCCACCAAGATCGAAAGAAGCAGTAATAAGACAAATGACAACTGCAAGGAAGGGGAGTACCAAACCATCAAATCTGAGGGAACAAGTTCATACAGAAACAATGAAAATGTATGGATGGATGTACCCAACTCCAACACAAGATTCAGCATCGGAGAGAACCAAGAAATACAAACAAGGGGGAACACCTCTACCACTAGCGGTGAAGATGTACCCAACACCTTCGGCAAGTTGTCAGATGGATGTAGTAGCTCCACCAGAAACAGTTCAACAGAATTCAAAAGGGTGGAGTGTAACCAGAGTTGGAACTGGAACGAAGTTTGGAGCAAAACTGAACGATGTAGTGAACAAGATAGAAAAGATGTATCCGACTCCGATGGCAAGAGATCACAAGGATATAAATTTCAACAACACCTGGAAACTAGGAAACAAAGCTCAACCAACGATGGCAAGGAAAGTTTTAAAAGACAACAAACCTGGTGGCAAACTCAATCCGAACTTTGTGGAGTTCCTAATGGGGTATCCTATGAATTGGACAAAGATAGAGCCAACAGAGTCAAAAGTCTTGGAAACTCCATTGTACCACAAATCGCAAGAGAGCTTGGAAAAGCAATCATTGAAGCAGAAAATGTATCGGACTCCAACCTCAATGGACACAAATGAAGATAGTATGATTTATGCTGCTAAAATTTTAAAAGGAAAAGTAAATAGAAATAGTAATCAAAGAGTTCAAATAACTTTATCAACAGATGTTGCTATGGAATTTTTAAAAAATAATCCAGAATTAATAGACCAATTTGATAAACCTTTTATGTATAGACCTAACCTACCAGATAAATTAGAATTTATTAATTATCTTAAATCACAAACCACAATTAAAGAATTAGTTAATAATACAGATATTGCTAAAACTAAGATTGAGCATTGGTTCAGAAAAGATAATTGTTTTTCTTATCCATCCATTGATGATTGGAATAAAATAAAACCTTTATTAAAAGATATAAAATTTGATAAAGAATTAACTTATGAATTAGAAAAGGATTGGAAAGAAATTGAGTGAATATGTATGGTGATATAAGAACCTGTATTAAATGTAAGAACAAAGCCGATGTAGTAGAAAAAGGCAAAGACTATTGTGCTTCATGTTGGTTTAAATATTTTTCAGGTGAAAGCATTGAAGAATATGAAAAAAGAAATAATGAATTAGAACAAGCAAGAAAGAATAAAAAGTGAGAAATTTATTTGAAACTATAATTGATGTAGGTAGTGGATTAATCTTATCTACATTAATTCAGTTATTTATATTTCCATTTTTTGATTTACATCCAACAGTTCTTGAGAGCTTTCATATAGCAGTTATCTTTACAGTTATATCTATGATGCGTTCATGGTTTTGGAGAACTATATTTACAAGGAGAAGACATGAAAAAAGTTAAATTAGAATCTAATGAAATAGAACTTGCTTTAAATGTAGCTGCTAAAAGATTTATTGGTAATATTAAAATGGGTAAGGGTTTTTCTTATGGCTATCAAGGAGATTATAGAAAACAATTAGCAGACTCATTCTTAGGTGCTTTAGGTGAAGTAGCTTATGCTAAATCAACTAATTCATTTTATAATGGTTCTTATACTGACAATTTAGAAAGATATAATGATTCAGACTTTCAAAATAATATAGAAATAAGAACTCAAGAAAAAAAAGATTATAATTTTCTATTGATTAGACCAGGAGAGAAGAAAGGCAAGTATGTTTTAATTATCCATGAAGGTGATTATGAATTTTCAATATTAGGTTGGTTTCCTTTTATAAATGATATGCCAGAACGACTAACTAACTTTGGTTACAATAACAGACCTGCGGTTTACAAAGTAGATATTAAAGAACTTTATAATATAAATGACCTCTAAAGTTGTAATTAATTATGTATAGTTTATTGACTATTTTTGTATTATGAGTATTAAAACACTATGAAAACAATTGGGAAAGAGTGGACAAAAAAAAATGAGGGTGGAATGTTTACAGCTGACCATCTATCACCATCACAACTAAATAAAAATATAGATCAATGGTTTAACGATTATTGCGTTTTAACTGCTGAGCAAAGAAAAGCATTAATAAGCAATCTTAAAATGGATTTTGGCGGTTATGTTGGTCAAGCATTACAAGACATAATAGTTTACGATTTAACCATAGATGAAGTTATGAAAGGAAAAAAATGACCGATAGAATAATGCAAGACCTTGCAAAGCTACAAACAGAAAACAGAAAATACAAAGAACAAGTCAAAGGTTATGTTCAAAAGTTGTTAAGCAGAGATGAGGAGATTGTAAAATTAAAAAAACAAATTAGCGACAACGAACTTAAAGAAAAAATGGTAGCTAAAAACAAAAGCTACTTAGAATTAAAAGCTATTAAGGATATAGAACAAGTAAAGGAAAATAAAAAATTAAGAAAAAAATGATTGATAAAAATAGAGAAAAAACTTTAACAGTAATTAGTTTGGGTGCTGGTGTTCAAAGTTCTGTGATGGCGATTATGGCAGCTAAAGGAGAGTTTCCTAAACCAGATTGTGCAATATTTGCAGACACAGGTTATGAACCCAAAAAAGTTTATAGTTATCTTGAATTTTTAAAAAAAATTTTACCTTATCCAGTATATGTAGTTTCTAAAGGTAATATAAAAAAAGATATGTTAGATTCCATAGATAATGGAACAAGATTTCCAACAGCTCCTTTTTTTACACAAGCAGAAATAACAGGTAAAAAGGGAATGTTACGAAGACAATGCACCGCAGATTATAAAATTATACCAATTAGAAAAAAAATAAGAGAACTTTGTAATGTAGGCTATGGAAAACATTTTCCTAAAGACAAATATGTCGAACAATGGATTGGTATATCTACAGACGAAATTCAAAGAATGAAACCTGCTAGAGATAAATATATTTTAAATAGACATCCTTTAATTGAAGCTAAGATGTCAAGACAAGATTGTATAAATTACTTAAAAAAAGAAAACATACCACTACCTGAAAAGTCAGCTTGTATTGTATGTCCTTATCATAATGATGCTTATTGGCATTTTATGAAAACTGAGAGAAAAGAAGAATTTGCAGACGCTGTAGAATTTGACAAAAATATTAGAACAGGTTCAAGAAATGTAAGAGATAAATTATATCTTCATAGATCATGTAAACCATTAGATGAAGTGGAATTTAATAAAAAAGAAAACGACAATCAACTAGATATGTTTAATAATGAATGTGAAGGAATGTGTGGAGTTTAAAAATTAAATAAAGAAAGGAAAATATGAAACTAAGACCACAAACAGAAGAAAAAAGTAAGGGAGGTTTTAAGGAAAGACGCAAAGATTGTCTTGATGCCTTAATAAATATCCCAACTGTAAATATTAAAGGTAAAAAATATTCTACAGTAAATGAAAGACACAAACATTTATTACAATACTTTCCAGAGGCTAGATTTAATGAAGAAATATTATTCCATGATGCCGATAGAGTTATTGTAAAAACAGAACTTTATATTGGTGATGTAATTTACTCTGTAGGAACTGCTGAAGAATTTCGTAATTCATCATTTATTAATAAAACAAGTGCATTAGAAAATTGCTCCAGTAGTGCATTAGGAAGATGTTTAGCTGCCTTTGGTCTATCAGGATCTGAGTATGCTAGTGCAGAAGAATTAGTAAACGCTTTGAATAACCAAAATACAAAAACTCAAAGCACAACTAAAAAAGTTTCAATTGAGGATGAGATTAAAAAGCAAACAACCGAAACTAAGTTGACAGCTTTATATTCTAATTGGAAAAAGAATAACAATTCAGACGATAAAATTGAAAAGTTATTTGAACAACAACAACAAAGCATTAAAACCAATGGAGGACAAAATGCAAAACAATGGTAGTGGTAAGCAGAAGGATTTCGTTTTATTTCCTTATGATGCCAACAATGAAAAAGCCATCAAAATTGATTTCTCAGGAAATGTAACTTTGGATAATGGTAATAAAGGAACGATACTTGGAACTAAAGCATCATCTAAAGATGGTAAAACTAAATTTGTCAGAGTCTTTGCTCAAATAGGAGTTCTATTTAAAGGTGATGATAAGTTTACTGGTGAAATGAATTATCCAGATGCCGGTGGTCAAAAAGGTTTAATTGGTTGGTTAAACGATGAAGGTACTATCTTGTCAGGCTACAAGAATGAGTACAAACCAAAACAAGCTAAAACACAAAGTAAAGAAATACCCTTTTAATTAGTGAAGGTTATTTATTTAGTTTTAGTGATCTTTACAAGTAATGGGAATTTAAAGTATGAAAACATACCTTATCTTAGCTCCCAAAATCCTGTTACTTGTGAGGAGATTTTTAATAAAACTATTAAATATATTGATAATCCTAATTACAAAGAAGGTAATGGTGAGGTTTGGGTATTAGTTAAATATAAAGATCAAAATGTAATTGCACATTGGTGTAAAGATACTGAAGGAAACTATGTCAGATAATGTTAAGTTTATAAGTGAGATAGAAAGATTATTAAAAGAAAAACAAGATGATTATGGAGAGTTTGACCATACATCTTATATTATGTCAGGTATTTTAGAAAAATATTTATCAGTACATAACAATTGTGAGGTCAAAGTACCTTTAAAATTGTTTGGTATTTTTATGATTTTTTTAAAACTTTGGAGAGTTATGCAATCAGAAAACTATAAAAAAGATAGCTTTGACGACATAAATGGCTATGCAGAACTATTAAGGAGGTTAGTTTTAAATGAACAAGATAGAAAGAGGTAAAAGACCTATGACTCCTAAAATGATGAAGCTATTGCAATTCATTAAAAATTATACTAAAAAATACAAATATAGTCCAACTTTTTCAGAAATGGCGAAAGAGATGGGTTATAAAAGTAAAAACTCAGTTAGTGCTTTAGTGTTAAAACTAGAGCAAAGAAATGAATTAAAAAGAGATTACGCAGGATATAGCAGAAACATAATATTAAATGGTTAAAGTAATCAAAAAATCAAACTTAGAACTAACTGTAGATTTTGAAGAAATTTTTGATGGTGCTACTGTTGAAGAAGCTACAGAGAAAGCACATAATCAAAAAATGCCTAGTGAGTTTGCCAAAGCAAATATCACCGATAACAAACTTATTAGTGCAAATATTAAAATTATTGGTGAGGAGAATGATGAGCTTAAGAAATAGCAACATTAGATTGTACACTAAGCTAGATAAAGCACACAAAAAGATTATGGGTGCAAAAGATAAAGGAAGACAATGTGTACATACTCTGCAAGACTTTAAGGAATATAATCAATTATTCCGAAGAATCGTTGAAGCAGAGAATAAAGATGCTAGATTTTTATATACTTAATTGAGTATATAGGAAAAGTTGCATAAATACTTAGGGGATTCTATACTCTAAATTATAATAAGGAAGGAAACACAATGAAACTATCAAATAAAGCTAAGAAAAACTTTGAGGAAGATAATCAATTCTATATTGATTTAGGTAAAAGATTAAGACAAGCAAGAAGAACTAAAGTTAATGAGTTTACTGGTAAAGAAACTATTGTTCCATTAACTAAAGTTGCAAAGGCACTTAAAAATACATATCAACAAATAGGAAAATATGAAAAAGGAGAGAACAGAATTCCTTTGGTCAACCTTGTCAAGATTAGTAAATTTTTAAAAAAACCATTAAGTTATTTCTTAGACGACTACAAAGAATTAGATGTAGTGTCAGAAGAATTTAATATCGCTTTTGAAAATGAAAAAAACAAAATCTTTGAGGCTAAGCAAAAAGAGGAAAGTCAATAATGTTTGTTCCGGTAGAGGAGAAACTTAAAAAATTTGTTCCAGAATTAAAAGACGAAGATGAGTTTAATCATTACAAAAGTATCATAAGAGATATGATTGCTAATGGTCATGCAGCTCACCAATCTATTCCTGGTTATGAAACTTGTAAACCTGAGATAGAGGCTTTTAGATGGTTTGATGGAATAAATATTCCTGTTCATGGTTACTGCGATCTTAAAGGAGATAAACTTATTATTGAGGATAAGTGTAAATTTCCTAGAAAAGGTATTGTCAAAAAAGATGGTACTAGGTCTTGGCTAACCAAGAAGCTACCGGAAACAAGTCCAGAACCTTTTCATTTACTGCAAATAGATTTTTATTATTCGGTATTCAAAGTGCCAGTTTATCTTTGTTATATTAATGAAAAATCTTACAAAGTATTTCATGCAGGTAATTGTGAAGAACTTAAACCAGAAAATATTGAAAAAAGAATACCTAAGATAATTCAAAGATGTAAGATAAGACAGAACCTAGTAAGTCTTAGCAACGATCCTAAAGTAGTAAAAGATTACATTCAACCACAATTCGATCATTACTTTTGGAAAAGCGAAGATGGAAATTATCTTAAAGATGCTATGAATTTTTGGGAAAATTAATTACCAATCAAAATTAGTTTTAGGCTTATGGTCATTCTCTTTGACACATTTATAGTGAGCATTTTGATATTGATACTTACCTCTTACTATTTTTCCAATTGGAATGAATGAATCTTCTGAGGTCATTTCTGACTTACAATATTTACATTTACCAACAAAAACTATCTTTTCTTTACGAACCCAAGTCTTAGGTTTTGGCATAGTTAGGTTTCTTACCTTTTCTTGATTTTCTTTCAGCTTTCTTTTTTCTTGAAACAGCAGAGGCTCTTTGACTAGCAGTCATGGATCTAGCTTTAGATAATGGAACACACTTAGGATAGTTCTTTCTTTTCTCACCCTTTGAACGACCACAAGGAGGGAAGCCACCGCCTTTTTTACGATTGGCTATGTCCACCCATTTCTCAGATGTCCACTTTCTTAAACTCATTTTTTCTTTTTCTTCTTAGGTTTTATTCTGCCAGAGCAAACTCCTGCTGCATACATATTAGCATAAGCACTAGGATATACTTTAAACTTTCTCTTAGCAGCTCTCTTACCTTTTGCACACAATTTAGCCATAATGTCTTTTTTGTACTGCAAACTTAGCTGTTTTAACAGCTCCTTTATGTGGTTTGTAAGTACCCTTCATAAGTTTATAAGAGTTACCTTTTTTCATCCAATGATAACCTTTAGGTGGTTTAATTGATTTCATCATTTCTTTTTCTTCTTCTTTTTTTTCTTCATAGCTTTAAAGTCAGCACCAGTAATCTTATCTCTTGGTGGTGCAACTCTTGCTAATTTTTTTTGTTTCTTACTGTATTTACTAAATGGCATAATTTTTTAACCCTCCAACATTCCCAGCTGACTAGCAGCTACTCCTAATTATTAATACTTTTTCTTTTTATTTTTCTTCTTACTTTTTTTCTTTTTATCTTTTTTCTTCTTCATATACATAGTTCATCTCCTGTTGTTACCATTTTTTGCAAGACCAATATCTTGCAGAAAATACATCTTTAGCAGTTTCACATCTGTGCCTTGCTCTAAAGCTCTTTCTAGCTTTGGGATTTGATTTTCGTATCTTCATATTTGCATCCCCAAATCTTATAATCTTTTCTTTACCACCTTTACAAGCCTTGACTACAAATTTTTTACCACCTGATATTTGTCTTTTAGGTGAGTTGCATTTCATTTTAGACTTATCTATTGCCATGTCTTATAGCCTTCTTTATCTTTTGTTAGTGCTTGTCCTCTAGGATTTGGCGACCAAGACACATGAATCCAACCTGAATTTATATCAGATTCATCATAGTATTCAAGAATCGCTTGATCTATTGGAAGGTTTTCTATGATATGTTTAAATACTTTTTTATTATCTACACCTGGAATTTCAAAATCTGCGGCAGCTCCATTGTTTGCACAATGTTGTGAGGTAGATTTTGATCCCAAAATTTCGCATAAAGCAGGTGACCTAAATCCTGAAGTAATTTTAATTGGTAATTCAAAGTCTTCTCTTAATGGCTGAAGAATAGTCTGGCAAAGTTGTCTTAGGTTCTCTATTTGCTCTGCGTTAGGCTCATTATCTATATTGTTTTTTAAAGCTGTTTGAGATTGTGTCATCTCTTTTAAGCTAAAGTTTTCAGTTAATTTCATTTTCGTTTACTCCATTAAAATATTTATAATGATATTTGACTGCTCTGCAATCATGTTTTTTACGCATAGATTTTTGTTTATCTTTAAATTCTATAGCTTTTTTTTCAGACTCAAATATAACATTTGTAAACATACTATATTTATCATCTTCTCTTTTCCAGATTATACACCACATTAAGTTTTCTGCATTTCTTTACAAACAAAACTAATATATAATTTTTCTTGGTTTACTCTTTCTTGACCAAAAGCAACTAATGTTTCACCGCTAATTTTATAACCATCATAAGCACAATCATAATGAGATTTATAAAGTTGCTCTATACTTACCGGTTGCATACAAGAATTATTAAGTGATGAACACAAGGTAAGTATTAAGATAAATTTCATTATGGGTGTTCTAACATCATTTTATTTGTTTCTTTTAACTCTTTAATAGTTTTGTTTGCTTCTTCTAAGTCCTGACTAAGATGTTCTAATTTTTGTAAACATCTTTTGTTAGCACTATCTTTAGATTTACCAGCATCCTGTAACTCAGCAATCTCTTGCTTGAGTATTCGGATCTGTTCTTTATATTCGTTTAACAGTTCTAAATTGTCAGACATTATTTCTTTTTAAATAAATCCATACCTGGCTTTAAGCCATAAATTGATCCAAAAATTCCTAGCACTAGCCATTTATAGAACTCTGGAAAGTTATTAAAATATTCAAAAAATAAATCTAATTTTTCTTTTGCTTGTGGATCTCCACTAAATACTGACCAACTTAACACAACAATTGGCAAAACTACAATTATCAAAACCAGCTCATCTTTCCATCCTTGATTCTGATTATTCATTACAGCTTTTTTAAATTCTATTTGTCCATCAGCCATCTTTTGTGCATGGTTCATTTCTGCAACAGATTCTAACTCTTTTGCTTTTCTTCTATTAGCTGCAATAGACATACCAGTCTTAATCATTCCAGGAACTAATTTAGCTGCTATATTTAACCACATAATTATTTAGATTCTATAATTTTTTTAATGGTTTTACTACCATCAATATTTGTTTCTAATTCTGCTTGTACTTCACCACACATAAATTGCTTATTATCCATGTTCATATTTCTACTAGCTTCTCTTTTCATCTTTAAACAAGTTGATAAACTATCTTGTATTCTATGCTCAACCAATTCTCCATTTATGAATAAACATAATACAAATACTAAACCTATCATTAGTGATCTCCATTTAATTTACCAATATTGGCTCTAACAGAATCTTTTAATTTTTCTGTATCAATTCTAAGTCTTTCAACATCTTGTTGTAGTCTATCAATATTAACCTTGTTATTCATCATGTCATCAACTCTAATTGTAAGTTTTTCTAAACCCTCTGCAATATGTTCTAATAGCATAAATTGCTCTTGGTCTATTGGTTTTTGAATACTAGCCTCAAGTAAATCTTTCTCAAATAATTGATTTTTAGTTTCTAATCTATTTAATCTTTCTATTACACCAAAGGCAAACCAAGCACCAATAACGATAGCACTAATTAAACCTATTAAGTTTCTAAGCGGTAATCCAATATTTGTATTTTCACTTATTTTCATAATGGTTTCATACAAAGTGCTAAAAACACAAATCCTAATATTAACATCCCTGTAAAGTAATAGTTCATATTTATCCTCATAAATTATTTAGCTACTTTGCCTTTGTTAATACCTTTTTTAATTACATAGTCTTGAGTACCATTAGCACCATGTTCTACTTCTTTTTTAAGATTTTTAAATATATTCATCTCTTTTAATTTCTTTTCTGTGTGTTTCTTGAACGACTCTAGAACTTTAGTATCTCTCATTTCTTTCTCTTTTTCTTTTTAAGTCTTGGATCGTCAGATATGAACTTATCAAATAGATAACCAAAGAATCTATCTATCATTCCAAACAATCTATAAATAATATTATCAATCATAATCTACCATCATTAACTTTATGCCTAACTTCTTCTGTTGTTTTGTAGGACTTCTATGAATTTTATATGAGCCTTTAGGCTTATCTTTTAATTTCTTACCTCTAAATTTTTTATAGTAGGTATTTGTTTTTATATCTATGAGTTGTATTTTACCATTTTTATCAACGATAACAATATCAAAAGGACAAGCAGGATCACAGCTTTTGGCGACATAATATCCTTCTCTTGTCAGCTTTGCGATTGCTTCGTATTCGCCTACAGTTCCTTTAATTGATGTTTTTTTTTGTCTGTCAGAGATTATCTTATTAGAGTCAGCACTAGATTTACTAGACTTGTTATGCTTAGTGCTGCTACGAACCATAAAACCCTATATATATTGTTTATCCTTAAATCTATATGATGTAGGTGGTTATCTTTTATAGTGTCTATCTTGTGGTGAATCAAGCTCAATTCACCTTCTAGTTTAATAATCTTTTTTTCGTTTTCTAAAGGCAAATTGTCCATGATATTATTCTTCTCTTTTACCTTGTAGCATTTGCAAATATTCATAAATAAATTGTCTAGTATCTGAGTCTGCATTTGCCATAATAGTTCCAAGTTTTCCTATGTGTTGAATTGCTGCATCTGAACCTTTATTTCCATATATTTTTATACCTTGAGATAACCATTTTATAAAATTAGGGTTAGTCATTAACTTAGCAGTTTGATTTGCAGTTCCAATAACTAATGGAACACCAAATAAAAATAAAGGATTACCAGTAAGAGCAGATACACCTCCACCAAAAATAATACCTTGTCCAACTAATCTATCGGCAGTTCCTGATGGGTTTCTATATGTTTTACCACTTTGTCTTATGTATGAAGAAATATTTACTACTCTATTTAAATCATCAACTAAACTTGTTGACCATCCACTTCCACTAAATAATTCTCTTTTAGCTGAATTAGATAATTTATTCCAATTAGTTAAAAAAGACTCAGATGAAAATTTACCACTAGCTTCAACAAAATCTCCTGTAATGGTCTGACCTGGTTGTAATCTACCCATTCTTTCTAATAAATTAGATAAAAATATTTTATAAGATGCCTCACCACCTTCTGATGCTAACAATGATTTTTTAATGGCTCTTAATCTTGTTACACCTTCTTTTCCTGAATTTATTAAAGTAGATGCAATTTTATCAGGATCTGCAATATTTATAATAGGTTTTAAATAATCATCTATTCTTTTTAATCCACCTTCATAAAATTTATTTGCTCTAAGAATTGCTTTTTCAGCTGCATTACCACCTAATTTTTTAGCAGCTATTTTTAAATCTTCACTTATTGCACCATATACTTGTTTTAATTGTCCTTTATCTACATCAGAAATTATATCAAAAGATGCTAATTTTTTACCAATTTTTTGTTTTATAGCTTTTAGTGCTGAATATGGTAATGCACCATTATTTTTTGCAACATCTTTATTTAAATTTTCTAATAGTTCTGTTAAAAATTGATTTTGAAATTGTGTACTTGTGGCTTCAGCTCCTTGAACAGGAGATACAAATTTTTTTAAAGTTTCTATTGTTCCACCAAAACCAGTTTTAGGATTTATTTTTCTAGTTAAATCTATTAAGTCATCTGGTTTTATATATTTATCTAAATTACCAAATAAAACATTTGCTCTTGAATTAAACATTCCTACAAAACTTTTAGGATTACTAATTCCATCTAAACTATTTAATATATTTTTACCTACAACAACTTCATCTGGAATAGATTTACCAATTAAATCTTCAGCTATAGATAAAGATTTTTTTCCTAATTGATCTTGTGCATCTAATGCTATTTTTGCAATTCTACCAGAACTACCTGGAAAATTACCTAAAATCATTTCTACTGTTTGTATTCCTCTTTTTTGAGTTACTTGTCCTAAAGATGGTGATACTCCAGCATTTATATAATCTTCTAATCTTTTTGCAGTTTCAATACCTTTTTTTCCAAATCCAGTTATAGCACCTTTTAATGGTTTTAAAATTAGTGGTGCAACTGCTTGTCCAACAGAACCAAAAGCAAAATCTGTAGCTCTTTGTGCTAAATGTTCTTTATTAGTTCTTAACACTTCAGCACCATATTTTTGACCAACTCTTTCAAATATTTCTGCACCAGCAGCCATTCCTGCACCAGAACCTGCGATAGCACCTGCCGCAGTTCCTGCTCCAGGTAATATAGCACTTCCACCAGTAGCACCTAAAGTTGTCCCAATTATAGAACCAACCATTTCAGATGCTTCTTTACCTAAATCAATTGCATCAGCTAAATTTGTTTTATTTTTATTATCTAATTGAAATCTATTTCCATCTCTATCTGTAACAATAAAATTGTTACCTTCTAATACTTGAACATCATCATAAAATTTTTGTAATGTTGCAACTTTAGAATTTATATTTGGAGATGCTTCTACAAGAAATCTAATTTTATTAGGAACTTCTGTTAATTCAGTAAGTTCTTTTTTTCTTTAACTTGGAAGAATATCAGTTGTTCCTAAAATAGCCATTATTTATATCCATCTGTTACCAAATAATCTCTACGACCTGGAACTTTAAAATAATATTTTCCATCTTCATAATCCACTAAAACAGCATTTGGTGGAACTCTTTGTGTTTTTGTTGTTTGTTTCGTACCAGGTGCAGCCATTTCAACAACAGATTCAAATTTAGGTCTTATATCTGAATCTACAAATATATTATCTATATTTAATCCTTGATTTGCAGCAATTTGTGAAAAATTACTTCTTACATTATCTAATGCTTTTTCATTTTGTTGGTACAAATTAATTCCTACTTGTTTAAAACTTTCTCTTTGTGGATCAGTCAATCTTTCACCTCTTAATAATTTATTATGTAAATTCCAAAATTTTCTAAATGCACCAGATGAGTTTTCAGCAGTAGCAAATTCTCCTTCTCTAACAACTGAAGATGGATCTAATGTTTTCATAAATGTAAATATAGCTGCAACATCTCCTGCACCATCATCAGCTTCTAATCCTTGTAATAATTTAGTTACACCTTGTGTTGCTTGGTCAAAGTCTTGAACAACTTTATTAGATTGATAAGAACTAAATAATTTATTTTCTTGGTCTTGAACATTTTTAGTGTAATCAGCTATAGCTTTTTTCTTATCTTGTTGTTTTGTATAAGTGTCATCTATTTTTTTTAATTCTAAATTAACAACAGCAGTTGCAGCTGTATTAGGGAAGGCTTTAGCTAATTCTTTAAATGGATGATCTGATGGTAAACTTTCAAAATAATTTCTTTGTTTTTCAGCTTGTTTTCTTGCTTTAACATTTTCTTCCATTTTCCTTTTCATTTCTTCCATTTGTAAAAATTGAGATTGAATTTGACTAGTTTGAGAAACTGCCGGAAGTAATGCTGAAAAAGGATCTTTACCTTGAATACCTTGACCAAATATTGCTGAACCTAATATAGCACCTTGAGGTATATTACCTAATAGTCCACCACCTTGATTCATAGGAGTGTTTAATAAACCTTGTAATTGTTCATATCTTTTTCTTAAATTGTTTATCATTATATTAATCCTAATCTCCTTAAATAATCTATATTATATGGGTTGGTTGTTAAATTACTAGCCATTAAACCGCTATAGGGATCAGCAGAATAGCCAAATTGCTGATTTGTAGGTATTATACCCAATATACTATTAACACTATTTTTAGCATTATTGTAGTCTCTTTGCAAATCAGAACTTAATGGTGAACCTTGAGGCATATTCATATTAGCAAAGTATTGATTGACCATAGAAGGTTGAGAAGTTGTTCCTCCAATTTCATAAGCCATATCTGGTATTATTTTATTAATTTCATTTCTTTCTGCGGTAGTAAGATTGTTTAAATTAGATGTATCACCATCATTATATAGATCACTAAATGCTTGTGATCTAACTCCATCATCATACATTTGCTTATCAATGGCTTGTTGTTCTTCTAAATCTAATTCATAATATTTTTCTGGACTTTCTACTAATCCTTTTGAAGCTGCCCAATCACCTTGAGTAGAAATATAATCTCCCTCACCATAACCATCTTCACCAGTTATACCCTCATATTTATTTTCAGGGTTTAATTTTCCACCAATTGATCTTAATACTGATCCAACTACACCACCACCAGCTACAAAATCTACAACCTTTTCAAAAAAGTTTTTTTCAACAGGCTCTGGTGTAACATCAAAACTTGTATCTGTGTAAGTAGAATCTATATCATCATTAGAATTACCTCCTGTAAAAGGATTGTCATTTCTTACATTACCTTTAACATCTGTACCTGGAGAAATATTACCACCTGATGTAAATTGAGATCCACCACCACCACCACCACCACCAGAAAATGCAGAACCTCCAGATGTAGTTGTTCCTGGAGAAGTACCTGGTTGACCTAATGGTGGATAAGCAAAGATACCAGATGGTGTAGGAGTTTTAACTCCACCAGCATCTACTAGCATATCTCTTTCTTGTGGAGTTATATAGGCAAGTAAATGATTTTCAGGTGCTGCATCATTTAGTAATCCTGCGTATTTTTTAAGATTATTCATTAAGAATTAAATCCTTTTTATAAAATTATAGAAATGATAACTAAAATATATAAAGCAATAATATGTTTGGTAGGTTTTGCTTTTACTTTAGTTTCAAGATCGTAATAAATTTTTCTTAGTTTATCCATTATAATAGTCCTCCTAATAATCCTAAACCACCGCCAAGTAATGCACCTGGTGCTCCTCCAAATTGTCCACCCACTAAAGCACCACCCATAGCAGTTGAAAATGGATTAGCTTGTACTTGTGATGATCCTATTGTTGTAGGTAGTCCAGTAGCAATTGGTGATACGAAACCTGCGTATTGTTGTAATGCTTGAGCTGGAGCTAATTGTCTTTGTCTTTGAATATTTTCTAATTGAGCTCCTGTTTGAACTAAACTAGGTGCTTGAGATGCAATACCTAATTGTCTGCCTCTTTCAGTTTCATACTGACCAAAGGCTAAAGGTAAAGCAGCTTGTGCTACTTGTGAAACTATTTGTTGTTGTGACATTGGAGAACCTGGTGTTCTTCCTGCTGCACTAAATTGTGATTGAACTCCTGTTGAAATATCTGCTGCTGTTTTTTGTAAGAGAGGAGATAAAAAAGGATTTAAATATTGACCAGATAGAGTGTCTGCTAATTGTTGTTGAGCAGCTGTACCTAATGCTTCTTGTTGAGCAAGACCTGTTAATGTTTGTTGAGTGGGTGCTACATATCCTGCTGCACCTACACCTTGATTATATAACTGACCAGATTCAGATAAAATCTGAGCTAATGCTGGTTCTGCTGGTGCATAAGGTGTTACTTGTGTTGTTGTGCTTCCGCCTGAAGATCCTCCGCCAAAACTCATATTTTATTCTCCTGTTTTATTTCTTTTTCTAAGACTACATGGGTTCGTTTGTAATCAAATAAATTTAAAACTTTTTGCCATCCTGGTCTAGCAATCAGTTCCATCATTTTGCAACCTTCTTCTTTAGCAAAATTTTCTACTTCACTAATTAAGTGTTGCCACTTATGTCTTTGTCTGCCAGTCATAATATAGATATGACAAACTTTACCAAATTTTCTTTTTATCAATTCAGTAACTACGACACCAAAATACTTTTGCTCAGTCTTTTTTTGTTCTTTATCCCATAGTACCCAAATTTGGAATTTTCCTTCTTTAGCAAGGTCAAAAACAAAATCTGAATCGGTAAGTTGACTTGAGTATGCAAGAGCTGATTTAATATCCTTTTCAATCATACTCCAAACTTTATCAAGTTCTTGAATTGGTATTCGTACTAAATTCATAAATATATTATATTATTGATAAAAACAACAATATAATTATGCACTCTTTTCGTCAAATATTTCTAATATAGCACAACTGCCACTAATAGAATTAGCACCACTTGCTTCTAATCTATATATATCTCCTGACTCTAAAACTAAAACTCCATCACCTAAATCTTGTGAGCTACCAGCAGCTATGGTATGTTGATCTATTTGATATTCTGTTGATGCAGAATTATCATATATATATCCTTTTACTACAGTATTTCCTGCTCCATAATTAGCTGTATGAACAACTTTCATTAAAGCTGTTCTACTTGTAGGTACTGTATATACATCTGTTTTAGCAGTAGTAGTTAAATTAAACTGTGCGTTTTTATATATATTAGCCATTCTTAGGGTACTTTACTTTAACTGCTTTAATAGCTTCATAGAACTCAAAGTATTCAGATTTTAATGATGGGTTTTTATCTATAGAATGCCATAGCATATCTAGTTGATCTCCAATGCTAGGATAAACTCTATCTCTTTGATATTGGTTAGCATCATACTCTGCTTGTAACTCTGCCATTTTAGCTTCTATGTCAGCTTTAGGAATAGGTGTTGTTCCATTGTGCCATTGAATTGTATTAATATCATCTCCACTAACAGATACTTCTGCATTAGGATTTATTTTTAATATTGCGTTTATAACTCTATACATAATTTTATGCCTCTATTTCAAAAGCTGTTATTGATCCTAAATCATTATTAACATTAAAAACCATTACAACTCCATCTTCAGACTTACCTTGCATTTTGTAAGTGATTTGACTTGTTGTACTTGGTGAATCTAATACTGAAAGTGCATTGCCTGATATCATTCCATTTGAACTTCCTAAATTTCCTACTCCAGTAGCATCTGCAATTTGTGTACTATCTCTTAACATTTGTATTGCCAATCTACTACCATTAGTACCATTTGTTTCATTATTACCATTATACATTACAAAAATTTTATTTGATGCTGAAGATGGTGTAATGTTTAATGATAAATTAATATCAACAAAAGATGTTGATGTTGTAACTAAATCATTTGCTGCTGAAGTGCTAACAACTTGCAAAACCTTACCAGTAGAAATAGCTGCTGGTAAAGCAGTTATAGCTGATATTGTATTATTGTTTGGTTTAATTATTGCCATCTATACTCCTATCAATGCTTGGATTTCGTCATCATCTAATCCCAAGTCTTTTAGTTTTTGTTTGCCAGATGCTTTTTTAGTTTCTGCGTTTGTTTGTGCTGTATCATAATCAGATTGTAATTGTGCTAAACCATCAACACATTCTTGTTCACTAGGTTTTGTTTTACTGTCATCTAATATAATTAAATTAGCATAAACTTTATTTTTGGCATCACTCCAACCGAACCATTGTCCAGTATGTAATGTAATTAGATAATCTTCTATATGATTTGGTCTACCAGTTTCTATATTCATTCTATGTATCTCCTAATTTTAAAAAAGTCATAAAAGTATGATTTGTATTTGTGCTTCCTTCTGTTGCAACACCACTATCAAAAGCATTTATACTAAATTTTACTTTATGTGTTGTTGTGTCAGTAACATCAAATATAAAGTTAGAACTCATAAAACCATAAAAATCTGAACTTAGAGCTGGAATACCTTGATAGGTCTCTGTAGCAGTATTATAAGTTGAGTTGTTAGTTGTTGTTAATATTTTAGAAGCATTAAATCTTTTAGTAGCATTATCTCCATTTTTTTGTGTAACACTAAATGATATATAATAAATTCCAGTAGATGGAAAAGTAAATGCACCAGAACTTTCTGTCATTCCAGTTCCTAATTGTCCAAAACCATAAGTATCTACTCTTTCTAAATTAGATGATATTGTAGCATCGCCACTAAATGAAGTTGTTAATCTCCATTGGTCTGCCATACCTAAACCAGATGGTACTTCTTGAAAACTATTATCTCCTCTTAAAAAGGTTGTAGCATCTTTAGTTCCTGTTGCTGTTAGTTTAGCAAGTGAAACAGAACTGTCTGCAAGTTTAGCAGTAGTAACTGTGCCATCACTAACTGATGTAATTAAACCAACTCCATAGTGTAAAATAAAATCGCAAGTAGAAGTTCCAGCAACTGCTGTTCCAAAATCTATTGTTGAACCAGATACAGTAAAGTTCCCAGCTTGAACAACACCATCAATACTTAATAATAATGTGTTCGCAGAACTAGGTGTAAAATTACTTCCACCTTTTTGTAATGTGTAACTAGAACTACCATCAAAGGTAATGTTATCTAGTACCTCTACATTACTTATCTTATCTGTATCTCTACCTATATACGCCATGAATAAACTCCTAGTTTATGAATTTCTTTGCATGAGTGAAACGAATGTAAAGCCATTATTCCCCACCTCCATTATCAATAACTGTTCCACCATCTGCTATCCATTCTTGAATTGCTTGATAATCTGTGTTTGCTTCGTCTAGTGGTACAAAACAAATTTTATCTGTATCATTAACAGTTTTGTAAGAAACAAAATTTCCATAAACATTATAATTTTTTTCTACTGAAACTATTTTTTCTTTATCAATCATAATTATAACTCCGCATCTGCTTGAATACCGTCAGAATTTCTAATTGAAAGTTCTCCACCATATCCAGCTGTTGTTGATACTGTCATAGAAACACCTAAAGAATAAATGCTTTGACCATTATTACCTAAAGTAGTTGGTGAGTCATAACTACCTGTTCTATAAAATCTATAATAATCAGTTCCAGAACCATATGTTTGAGTTGGTGCTGCTCTCATTGGTACAGGAAATCTATAAACAGCAGTTGCCGTAGTGGAATTATACGCAGTTGCTATTTCTCCTTGTGTTCCACTATTGTTAAATTTTATATAATACCTCTGACACCTTTGTAAATTCACATCATGTGGCAAAAACTCAAAATCAGATGCTGATGTTCCAGCTTCTAATTGTACTCCTGTGATTTGAACAAAATCATTTGCACTAGCTAAAGCATTTACTTGACCAACTGCTCTGTTTCCAGTTGTAACTGATGACCAAGAAGTAGATAAAGTGCCAGAAGTAAAGTTACTTCCTGCAGTAATGTATAAACTTACACTCATACTATCTCCATTGTCATTACTAAAAGCACCAGTAGTATCTCCTGCAAAAGTAATTGTTTTGTACTCCCAAGTTGATGCTGATGAAACTGTGTAAGATTTAGAAATTTGTCTATTATTATCTAAATCATAAAGTTCAGCAATATAAGTTCCTGTAACTGTTGCTTTTATCCAAAAAGATAATGTTAAACTTTCAGCACTTGATGTTCCTTTTTTTAAATATTGTAAATTCTGACCTTCAAATATTTGTTGTATTCTATTTGTATCACTAGCACCTGGATTTGCACCTGTACTACCTTCTAAAATTTTAAATGATTTTACAAAACCAGAACCACTTGGTGCGTCAGTTTCTTGTGACACATTTAATTGTCCTGCACCTCTTATTATTTTAAATCTATCTACTGTATCATAGCCAGTAGAAACATTAGAAGCAGAAGTGCCTCTTTGAGCAATACTCATATCTCCATTGATGATGATGTTTCTAAAGTTATTGCCTGTGAAACCTGCTGCTGGTATTTTTGTTATTGCCATTTATTAAACTCCAATTAATTTGTATGCACCAAAGTTTGTTTGTCTTACATTTGTATTACCTTGAATATTAGCACTGCCACCATCATTGCTATCAAGTTCACCAAAGATTTCTAAATAATCAGATGAACCATTCATATCAATAACAGTGCTTATGTGTGGACTACCGCCTTCTCCTTCTGATGTTGATGAGTTATCAAAATTCAATTTAGATGATGCCATTTGTGCACCGTTTTTATAAATATAAACTATTCCTTGTCTTAATGCTCCTGCTGCGTCATCAAATGTTGCTCTAGCATATACAAAATATTTTCCAGAAGTTTGAGGTTGAAACCTAAAATTTGTACTATTGTCATACGCATTATCAGTGTCATAGACTTCAAGGTTACATTGAATTTTATCTTGAGCATTATCACTGATTGCAGTATTTGCTGATAAAAATGCTTCAAAAGCTGGAGTGTTAGTTGGTAAAACTCCACTAGCTAACTTACCACTTGTTACAGCTAAGTCTGCAATCTGTGCAGTTCCAACAGAACCACTTGGAGGATTTACTGTCTGAACAGCTTTACCTAAGAACACACAGTACATATCATCTGTTGCAGATGTAGCACTTGTTAAAGTTAATGTAGTTCCACTTGCAGTATATGCAGTCGTAGGTTCTTGACGAACAAAATTTATAAATAATGCAATTTCATTTTCGTTAGTTACAGGATGGTCAAGTGTGTAAGATGTAGTCGCACTTGTAGTGAAGTCTTGCTTAGCAAAACTTGTGTAACTTAAAGCAGGTTGGTTTCCTATAAACGGCATTAATCTCCTATGAACTTATTGCATCTACTGTTGATACCCAAACATCTAAAGATGAAGCTGTATCTGATACTACTTTTAAAGCATCACTAGCTTGAACTACAAACTTGGCTCCACCATCTAATACTTGTAATGATGAACCACTTGGTATTGGTGCATCTTTAACAAGATAAATGTCATTTGAACCATCGTTGATATATACAGATGCTACAACAGCTGATGTTGTTACATTTGAAACTGATATACCAACTACTGTATCGTAACTGTCAGCAGTAAATAAAGTTACAGCAGATGTTCCTACATTGTTGCTTGTGTATCTTCTAAAATTTTGTGCCATTTTTTCTCCTTAAAGTGCTATTGCCATAGCGATTGCAAATCCAGCTGAAGCTGCATCTATGTTTGTTAATTGACTACCATCTACAGCAGGTAATTTTGCAGAACCATCAAGTTGTACCACATTGTTTGCAGAAGTTCCAACATTTAATGTGGATGAAGTTCCTAATCCTGTAATTTTAGTATTAGCAATAGAATTGACTGCTAATGTAATTGTACCTGATGAAGTAATTGGTGAGTTTGCTACTGTAAATTCTGATGAACCTGAGTCAGCTACACCTACTGAAGTTACTGTTCCAACATTAGCTGGAGTAATAACAGTATAAGTAATATTACTTACACCTATAGTTGCATCAGAATCGGTAGTACATAAAAAGATTTTATTATCATTTACTGTACCTTGATTAACTACAATCATCTGACCAGATAGTTCAGCTATTGTGTCATGTTCTGGATCTCTACTAGCTGCACCTGAAGCTACAACAAGATATAATCCATTTTCTGTAGCATCTGTTTGGTCTTTAACTAAAACTCTATCTCCAGTAACTAATGTTACACCATCAAGTGTATCACCATTTTCTAAATCTGTTGTTAATGAAATATTAGCAGTAGTAGCTGCTTCTGCAATAACTCTAGTTCTTAGTCCTGCAACAGCTTGATCTACATAATTTTTAGTAGCAGCCTCAGATGAAACAGAAGGATCACCTAAACCTGTAATTGAACCACCACTTACTGAAACATTGTTTGCATCTTGAGTTGCAATAGTTCCTAAACCTAAATTAGTTCTAGCAGTTGAAGCTGCTCCTAAGTCTGATAAATTATTTGATGCAGTTAGTTTAGCATCTAATTGAGTTTGTATTGCAGATGATACACCATTTAGATAACCAAATTCTGTATTTGATATTGTACCATCATGTATTTTAGTTGCATCTATTGCAGCACTAGAATTAATATCTGCATTTACAATTGAGTCATCTACAATTTTAGATGAATTAACTGAACTAGATGCAAGTTTAGCAAGTGTAATTTGTAAATCTGCTATGTGAGCTGTATCTATAGATCCATCAACATATTGCTCACTATCAATTGAGTCGTCAGCAATTTTAGCATTTGTAATTGCATCCGCAGCAATTTTAGCTGTAGTAACATTTGCATCTGTAATTTTAACAGTTGTTACTGAATCGGTTGCAAGTTTTGCATCTGTTATTTGTGAGTCGGCAATATGTGCAGTATCAATACTACCATCTACATAATGCTCTGAGTCTATACTGTCATCTGCAATCTTAGATCCATTAACAGCATCTGCTGCAATCTTAGCAGTCGTAACTGCACCATCAGCAATATTAGATGTTCCAATAATTTCAGTTGGTATAGATGAATTAGTTTTTGAAAGTGCTGCAACATAAACATTAGTAATAGCTTCATTAGATAATGAACCTGAATCCCAAGTTACATTGATTGTAGTGTTTGTAGAAAAAGATGAACTAGCAATCGTACCATAGATAGTTCCTGGAGTAGAAGCTGTTAATTTAATTCTTCTTCCTGCATGATAGAAAGAAGTTACATCAACACCATCTATTGTAAAGGAAGTGGCACTTGCATAAGTTGCAGTATAAGCACCTGAACCATCACCATATTCTACCCATTGTGAATCGTTATACCAATCTCTAGTATTTTTCATCAATGCTCTAATGGCATTGTTTAGATTAGAAGGTAGCATCCCTTCGGCAGTAGAGATACCATTAAGTGATGTATTATTTGCTTGGGTTGTTGAATAATCTTTTATTCCTGCCATATTAATCTCCTATAAACCATGAGAAAGCCTTATCGCTTTCTTTGTTTCTATCATTTATTAATGTATTGATAGCTTCTTCAATTTGTCTTTGAAAGAACTCTTGCGTTTCAAAACTATATCTAACATTATCTATATCAGTTTTTTCTGTCATCTCAAACCAATTCTTGAAGCAATTACATCAACACCTTGAGCATGAGTCCAAACTGATCCAGAAGGTGTTTTTACTTTAATTTTAAAATATCTGCCAGACTGTCTTACTGGATTATCTCCACTAGCAACCATTGAAGAAGATGTGGATTCTGTAGCTGTATCAGCTAATCGTTCTTTACTCTGAATAGTTACTGTAGATGTGGCATCCACAATAGGTCTAACATTAGTTATACTACTTCTATGTCCTGGAAACAACTCCATTTCTCTAGTTTCTATAGTTCCTTCATTTTCTGTTCCAGAGAAAATAGCTGCTTTATAATTATTATCTATTGCACCCAAATATCTTTGTCCACCATTCCAAAAGTCAGTATCTAATGCAATATTAATATTATCTAAGTTTTCTGAAATAATATCCATTAGTTCAACTGTGTAAGCACCAACGAATTGTGAGAATATAGAACTAGCACTAGCATCTGCTGTACTCCATTTTTGAGTAGCATAATTATAAATAATTACTTTATCACAAATACCAGTAGTATTAGATGTATTACTAGCAGATGGATATAACCACATGGCTAATTGATTAAATGGATCAACCGCTGCACAAATTCTATCTGTGTATGCTTTGTTTAAATCTAAATCAAAAAATCTATTTACTTTTTCTGCACCAATAGAAACTACTTGATCTCCATTTAATTCATAAAATCCATCATCAGCATAAAAGAAAACTCTACGATTATCTTGGCAAACAGTTCTACCTAATACTGCACCTCTATTAGGTGAAATCATTGATAACCTAAATACAGTTGCACCACCCACATAGTCCATACGAATTATAGAATTTTGTCTAAAAATATATGAAATCTCTCCAGAGGTTATGTGAGTTATCTGTCCACCTGATCCTGGTAGGTCTTGCAAGTCTGATTGTTTAGTTCCAGCTGCCCAAGTTGTAATATCATTTATTCCTGACCATTGTATTCTATTAGATGCACCAACATGATTACCTGTTACTAAAAAATCTCTTATGACACCTGAACATTTAAATACTGGTACAGTACCTGATGTTGCAATTGCAGATAAATTTGCAAAGTTAGTTGATGTACCCATTAAATAATATTGAGGTGCATCTACACCATTACTAGCAATAATATAATTTCCAAACTGAGTAAATGTAAAGTAGTCAGTATTACCACCTGTTAAACCAGATTTTCTTGATGTAAATGTTCCTGAAGCTAATTGATGTATGTCTGTATTAGTTGCAACAAAATTAAATACAGTATTAGAGTTATCTCTAAATGAACCTGCACCTCTACTATCTTTAGATATATTGTTAGTAGAATAATTAACTAATGAAGGAAATCTTTTATATGAGGATGCTGCGAAATAAACATTGTTAGCTGTATTTGCACCAGGATTATTATACTCTGGTTGGTCAGGTAGCCATTCTCCAAAAGGTATTTGCATTATTCTCCTATTGGTTATTATTTGTTACAAATTTAGATACATCATTAAATGAACCTGCAACAGTTACATCACCTCTTTGTTGTAAAGGTGCATTACCATATTGATCTTCTCTATCGTTTCTCTCTAATCTTTCCATAGCAGTTGTGTACATTCCTTGCCATTGTTGAAGTCTTTGAGGATCTACACCACCTAAAAAATTAGCAGCATGATATAATGAACCATATAAATAAATTGCAGGATGACTTGCTAATATATAATTAGAAGTATTTGTGTCAGATAAAGCTGGAAACTTTGCA
>BCSF01000080.1_pt1 | contig 40816 bp, 49 predicted proteins | sample 1016431 | NCBI WGS metagenome assembly BCSF01 (sample SAMD00045685;SAMD00045686;SAMD00045687;SAMD00045688;SAMD00045689;SAMD00045690;SAMD00045691;SAMD00045692;SAMD00045684;SAMD00045690;SAMD00045691;SAMD00045692;SAMD00045684;SAMD00045685;SAMD00045686;SAMD00045687;SAMD00045688;SAMD00045689, study... | reverse complement strand
CAGGTTGAGCTGTAGGCTGGGGCTGCATAGCAGGTTGAGCTGTAGGCTGGGGCTGCATAGCAGGTTGAGCTGTAGGCTGGGGCTGCATAGCAGGTTGAGCTGTAGGCTGGGGCTGCATAGCAGGTTGCACACCCTGCGGACCTGGTGCCATGGCGTTACCGACTGGCGCTTGACTTGCACCCGCTGGCATACCTGCGCTGCCAAACCCTACAGCTTGTGCGTTCGGTCCGCTAATAATACGCTCCCCATAACCGACACGGCACACCATCTTAGGATTGACGAAAATACCAGGTTTCTGCGGGTTCTTGTTACCTTCTACGTCGCCGTACACTTCCACAAAGTAACCAGGTACGATCTCGCCGTCCTGCGTAATGTCGAACGGTTTACCTGTGGCAGGATCTAAGGCGTGACGGGTGACGGGTAACGACGTACCGAAACTAACGACCCAGTGACCAGGGTAGCCCTCTTTATCGCACCAGCGTACATTGTTCTGGTTCAATACCGTACTGTCGCCGTCTACTACCTTCCAGCTAAAGTCCTGTCGTTGCGTCTCTCCGCCAGGAAATCCCGCCTGAGCAACAGCAAATAGTTTCTGTCCCCACTCGGTCTCCCACCACGCGGACTCCGCGCCTTTAGGGATAGCCACACCTAGCTCTGTACGTTGCGTCGGTTGGCCAGCGTTAGGGCCTGACTTAACTGTCAAAGGGTTGCCGTTAAAATCTGTAGTACGTTGTTGATCTACAGACCCCCACACCATACGGCCAGCGGGGAATAGGATGTTTTCTTTACTCATTTTGTAAATACCTTTTCTGCGTGTTTAGGGTCCTGAGCGACTAACTTAATAGCGCCAGGGTTTCGGGTGGTAAATGCCTTTATGACTGCTTTATCTCCTCCAGCTTTTTCGGCTTGGTTCGGGCTCTTGACCGCAGGCTTAGATAAATCGACGCCCATAAGCTCCCCGAGAGCGAGTACTTCTTCGTTGCTGCCTTTCCACTCTCTATTTCCTAGCTTCTGCTCAGTCGTCCAGCCTGGTACATGCTGCCCTTTTTGTATCTCGGCGAGCGTTGCACCTTGCAGGCCTTCGTACCGATCTTTAGCTAGTTTGTATATTTCTTCGGCCAGTGCTAGCTCGTTACCCAGTGCAGCACCAGACAGACCTAGAGGGACAGTACCTTCTAGTATCTCCCTGTGGCGATAAGCCGCTCGCTGGAGCGTTTCGCAATCGTGTCGAGCTTTACAGTTCCCGCAGTGCGGCCCAGTAACACAGGGGGCGTTTTCACTTTGCGACTGTTGTGCCGACATGCGTAGGCGCTCAATGTACGGGTGTAACTCCGCCACAGGTAAAACCCAGTTACGACAGCTACCCTCGCGGTGGTACGGTCGGGGCTGAACGATACGGAACTCAATATCGACACACACTTGACCTTTTGCGAGCATTTCTTGCAATAAGCCTACGGCATAGTCCAGTAGTTGCCAATTCTCAAACGCATTGACAATACCCCAGCCGAACTTGAAGTCCCAAACGTACAGGCGGCTAGTCGATTGCGCGACGATATGTGCGCCGCCATCTAGCGTACCCGCATTGTTAGGGTGTACCGTGGATATATCGACTTGATGCTCCACGTACAGCGACTGCAAGCCACCTACTTGGTTGGCGATCTTCATAACGTCAGAGACGTAGACTTCTACTGCGTCTACCATTTCCTCGGTCACTATCACACCGTTAGGTGTTGACTGGCCTAAGAATCCGCGTATGTGTGGTACACCTCCGTCAGTGGTCGCCCACACGGTAAGGGCTTCCGACGCTAGCCAGTGTGCCGCAGTACCTTCGCGTGCAGCTTGGCTCTCTTCCTCTTCGGGAAATAGCGCCTCTAGTGCGACAGACCCAGGGCAAGGAACCCAACGACCTGCACTAGATGGACGGAGGCGGCGATTAACCATTAGCAAGTGCCTCTAGGTCGTTCCAGAACGGCTGTAGTAAATCCTCACGGACTGACAACTCACCAGAAGAAGATAAGCCGTACTTACTCAACAAGTCCGATACGTCTGCCGCTGTAAACTTATTACCTGAAATACCCATAGTAATCTGCGTGACGATCATAGGGAAAGTTACCCCCGACTCAGTGGGTGCCTGTGCGACCGCTTGCGTTACTTGAGCTTGTGCAGGCGCAGTAGGTTGTACTCCTGGCATTACTGTAGCAGCAGGTGCGGCCTGTTGCGGCTCAGGCTCTGCCGTAGCTGGAGTTCCGAAGCCCTGGTCTCGGTAATCTTGCTCAATTTGAGCAATCAGTGCCTTGTCGGTTTTCGGCTTATACTTCCACGTACCTGCTTTAACCGTAGACTTATTTGCCGTGTGGATACGGGCGTCCCATGGCATACCCGCGCTGTCTACTTCACTAGAAGGGGATGCGGTCGCAACAGTGGATGCAGCAGCGGCACCAGTAGTAGGGGCTACCGTTTGGGGCTGTACATCGTGAACCACGCCAGTAGGCGCCGCAGTTGCTACAGGTGTGGAGTCTGTCTTTGTGCCGAAAATGTCCTCGGCGCTAGGCGATTGTTCTACAGATAATACGGTGGCAGTAGCGCCCTCTACGTGACCTGCTTTCTCTTGGGCTTCGGCTCGTAATTTCGCGGCCATAACTTCGTCGCCTACTTCGCAACCGGTTTCTAGGTCTATACCGAAAGGTGCTGTACTGTTAGTGAGGCTAAGTACTGCCTCGGGGTTATCGACCGCATAAGCTACTGCGGTCACTTGTTGGCTAGTTAAGCCCTCTAGTGTCAATTTCATTTCTTTGTCCTCTATAGAGTTTTGTTGTTGACGGGGCGTAGATTATTCGCTATTGTCACCCCTGTCAATAACTTTTTTTTTTCGAGATTAATAATATGGCTAAGATAAAACGACAAGAAGCGTACGACTTGCTACGTAGCGCTTACTTAAATAACACGGAAATAGAACGGGGGGAGCTGCGCGACCTGGTGGATTATTTCGTGCCGCCACTACCTAAGATCGCTAAAACAGCCGACCAGTGGGTGTCGTCTGCTTGCGCGAAAAACGACGTTAGAGATTGGCCTAATTTAGTATTTTCACATAATGGCTTCATGTACGGTACGGATGGCCACCGTATGCATCGAGCGGTCACGGCGTTGCCTGACGGGTACTATGAGCCGAAAACATTACTACCCAGTACGTACAGTGGGCCGCACCCTATAACTACTAGGTTGGATTATTTTTTCCCGAAACAGTTGCAAGCCGGGGACTGTGCCTTACTATCGGACGGGGTACAGGTACCGGGACTGAATGTTAAGAACGCTAATCTGTCAAAATTCGAGATTAGCAAGTTTCTTTTTAATGCGGTCTATCTGCACGGTGCCTGTAACGGTTGCATGGGGACTACCCTGTATTTCTATGAGAACCGTGTGTCCGGGCGTTCGCCTTTTGGGGAATTTATAATCGTGGGGGTGCGCCCGTAGTGAAACTACGCCCTTACCAGCAAGACGCTTATAACGCAGCACACTACTCATGGGACAGCGGCGCTCGTAATACCCTACTAGTCGAGCCTACGGGCGGAGGTAAAACAGTCATACTGTCAAAAATTGTCAAAGATCACCCAGGCGCGTCGTGTTCTATCGCGCACCGGCAGGAGCTGGTCGGACAGATGGCTATGGCACTGGCACGTAACGGAGTACGCCACCGCATCATAGGCCCCGATGATGTTGTGCGCCGTATTAGTCACTCGCAAAAAACAGAGCTAGGCCAGTCGTTCTATGACAGCTCGGCTATGTGCGCTGTAGCAGGTGTGGACACCTTAAAACGTAGAGCGTCACAGCTCACCCGATGGCTGCCGCAGGTGACACTGTGGGTACAGGATGAAGCGCACCACCTGCTACAGACGAATAAATGGGGTGACGCTGCCGCGCTATTCCCGAACGCTAAAGGCTTAGGCGTAACGGCCACACCGACTCGGGCGGACGGTAAAGGCCTCGGGCGGCACGCGGACGGACTGTTCGACGATATGTACGTCGGTCCGTCTATGCGCGAGCTGATAAGCATGGGGTATCTAACCGATTACCGTATATTCGCGCCCCCGTCAGACTTAGACTTAGAAGGCGTCAAGGTGACAGGTACAGGCGAGTTCTCACCGACGCAGCTAAAACAACGGGTACAAAAATCGCATATTGTCGGGGATGTAGTGAAACACTACTTACGACTGGCACGAGGTAAGCTGGGGGTGACGTTCGTCGATAGCATCGAAACGGCCGGCAACATAGCCAAAGAGTACCGGGCCGCTGGAGTTCCTGCGGAAGTCGTAACAGGCGAAACACCTGACAACATACGCGCCGAGATACTAGGCCGATTTAAACGCAGAGAGATATTACAGCTCGTCAATGTGGATTTATTCGGCGAAGGTTTCGACTTACCCGCTATCGAAGTCGTATCTATGGCTAGGCCTACACAGTCCTACAGCCTTTACGCCCAGCAGTTTGGTCGTGCGTTACGCTTGATGATTCCGGACATACTAGCAGGGTCGTGGGATACCTACACGGACGAACAGCGGCGCCAGTTCATTGCAGAAAGTTCTAAACCCTGCGCCATAATTATCGACCACGTAGGTAATTTTATGCGCCACGGTAGGCCTGATACCCCGAAGGACTGGACGCTCGACCGTCGAGAAAAACGTAGTAAGAAAAAGCGCGACCCTGACGACCTGCCTATGAAGAGTTGCCCCGCTTGTACGGGGGCGTACGAAGCGTTCCGCCTGTCTTGCCCCTACTGTGGCCACGTACCCGTACCGACGGTGCGTAGCGCTCCCGAGTTTGTAGACGGCGATCTTATAGAACTCGACCCGAACACCCTCAGCGCACTACAAGCTGATATTGATAAGATTAACGGCGCACCCAAAATACCAAAAAATGCCAGCAACGTCGTCGCTATGAGTATCCGTAAAAGCCACGCGAACCGACAAGAAGCACAAGCACACCTACGCGACGCTATGGCATGGTGGGCGGGGGTACATACAGCACTCGGGTACGGCCAGCGCGAAAGTCATAAAATTTTCTACCAACGATTTAACGTAGACGTAATGTCTGCACAGGCTCTCGGCAAACCAGACGCCGAGGCGCTATACCGCAAGGTATGGGATGACATAGAAAGGCTGGTAAATAAACATAACCTAGTAGGAGTTCAACGTGGACAATAACAATATAGACCCGAAAGTACAGCAACTCGTGGAGGGGTTCAGCCACGCAATTATCAAGCCTGTACAGGCGGTGCAAGCCAGCCCGTCGCAGATACTAGAAGCTATGCTCCGTCAAGCCTCGCTGTTTGCTAGTTACAACAAACTAGAGGGGTTAGGGGGCGCCCTCGAAGAGAAAGCAGCACTTATCAGTGCGGTACGTCAGAGCCAAGAAATTAACCTCGTCGGGGGTGGTGTACCTCCGTCCGTCGGCCCAGGGGGTAGTAATGACCATTAACGACTGGGCGGTACGGTGGGGGGTACCACCTGAGTGCGTAGCAGAATTACTCGACGTATTACAGTCCCCCGCCATGGTGCCAGTACAGGACCCTGGGCCTGTTGGTAAGTCCGAGGAATGGTCGCAAAGCGCTATAAAACTACGTGCCTCGCAAACCGGCCTACGACTGTGGCGGAATAACCGTGGCGCTGTCACAACAGACGACGGTCGTCATATTCGCTACGGGCTGGCCAATGACTCCGCCGCAATGAATAAGCGCATTAAGTCGCATGATTTAATCGGTATTACCCCCGTAGTTATTACCCCCGCCCATATCGGTAGGGTGCTGGGGGTGTTTACAAGTATAGAAGCGAAGCGCCCAGGCTGGAAGTACCGGCCTAACGACGAGCATAGTGCAGCACAGCTAGCGTGGGCGCAGGTGGTCGTATCGCTAGGTGGGTTCTCAATGTTCGCCACGCACCCCGACCACTTAAATGGGCTTAAATAAGTAATTGACACCTATGACAATAACCCATACTATAGCTCAAAAATTAAAGGCTAAGACTATGGCACAGACTAACGGAGCGCGTCGGCTCTCTCCTGACGAAAGAAAGACCCAGCTACTTGACCTAGCAGTATCACTAGCCGAAGAAAAAGGCTATAAGAACTTGACAGGCAAGGAGGTGGCCGAAGCTGCGGGGCTACAATCCCACGGGCTTATAGGCCACTATTTTGGGAGTACAGAAAATTTACGGCAAGCAGTAATGGATAGGGCTATAGATACGGAAAACATAGAGATAGTTTTGCAAGGTATTGTACTGCGGGACGCTAAAGCTATGACCGTACCTAGTGAATTAAAACAAAAAGCCCTATTAAAATTAGCTTGCGAGTAAACTATGCACTTACTGCCCGAGGCGTTCGCTCCTATGGCTGCGTACCGTCAGTTTATTATCTGGCGTGCAGAATGGGACGGCACTAAAAATAAATACCAAAAAAAGCCGATAAATCCGTACACAGGGTACAACCACAACCCCCACGACCCTGCGATATGGCTCGACCATAACACTGCTATACAGACTGCGGGTATATTCGGCAGCGACTTCGGCGTAGGGTTCGTGTTCACCAAGGACGACCCGTTCTGGTTTCTCGACATTGATAACGCAGCCGTCGGGAACGGTTGGTCAGACTTGGCGCAAAATTTGCTAGGTATGTTTAACGGTGCGGCTGTCGAGCTGTCGTACTCAGGTACTGGGCTGCATATATTCGGTACTGGAGCCGCTCCCGAACATGGCTGTAAGAACATCCCGCTAGATTTAGAGTTCTATACACAGGAACGATTCGTCGCACTGACAGGGGTGCAAGCGCAAGGCAACGCCGCCACAGATCACAGTGTCGCGCTGTCTCAGGTCGTGCCTTATTACTTCCCTGTTACGAAAGGTAACACTTTAGGTAGCGACTGGACAGACGGCCCCGACGAAGAGTGGAACGGCCCAGCAGATGATAGCGAGCTTTTACAAAAGATGCTGGCCTCTAAAGGCTCGGCGGAGTCTGTATTCGGAGGCAAGGCAGGTATAGAGGCACTGTGGACAGCAGATATAGACAAGCTAGCTAACGCATACCCCGACCAGTCAGGGGCTAACCCATTCGACCATAGTAGTGCCGACGCTGCACTATGCCAACATTTAGCGTTTTGGACAGGTAAAGACTGCGAGCGAATTGATAGGTTATTCCGCCAGTCGGCACTGTACCGAGATAAGTGGGAGCGTGAAAACTACCGAGAACCTACGATTATGAAAGCAGTAGGCTTGTGTACAGCAGTCTACTCGTCAAAGAAGAAAGACACCCCCATACTAACCGATGCAGATAGCGTCGCCCCACAAGCTCCTGCCGACGTTATTAACACGACGGCTACGTACAAAGAAGGACTACAGTACTTATCCCCCGACGGTCAAGTCGAGCTATTCGCTGGGTGTGTATACGTACGTGATATTCACAAGGCGTATACGCCCGATGGGTCACTATTGACCTCTGATAGGTTCCGTGCGACCTATGGTGGCTATCTGTTCGCTATCGACGCTGTGAACGATAAAATAAGCAAGAACGCCTGGGAGGTATTTACCGAATCCCAAGCGGTGCGGTTCCCCATGGCGCACGGTGTATGTTTCCGCCCCGAGCTACCCGCTGGCCACATAGTCGAAGAGGCAGGCAGGGTACTTGTTAATACCTACGTACCTATCGAGACACCGTGCGAGCAGGGCGACGTTACGCCGTTCTTGAACCACCTACGTAACGTATTCCCTAACGAACGAGACCAAGAGATATTTTTATCGTTTATGGCGGCCTGCGTTCAATATAAAGGTAAAAAATTCCGCTGGGCGCCCGTACTCCAAGGTGCGGAGGGGAACGGTAAGTCCCTGTTTTCTGAGATACTAATACACATACTGGGCGAGAAATATACGCACAAGCCGAACGCTCAGGAGTTAGGCGCTGGTGCTTCAAAGTTTACAGGATGGCTAGCCCATAAGCTATTCATCGGTATTGAGGAAATCCACACGGGTGGGCGGCGCGAAGTCATGGACGCCTTAAAGCCGATGATTGCCGACTCTCGTATCGAAATGCAGAAGAAAGGCGACGACCAGATAATGATGGAAAACCGCGCTAACTTCATCCTGTGTACACAGCACAAAGACGCGATAATTAAGAAAGACACCAGCCGCCGATACTCGATATTTTTTACCCGCCAGCAGACCCTACAAGATATGATCGACTCGGGCATGATTGAGTCGGACGGCATTACTGATACTACCTACTTCCCTGACTTATATGGCTGGTTAGAAAACGGTGGGTACGCCTACGTACATAGTTTTTTAAGAGAGTACGCCATCCCTGACGTTTTCAACCCTGCGACTCGTTGCGTACGCGCGCCCGTGACTTCTTCGAACGAAGAAGCTATCCGCGTAAGCCTAGGAGGTGTAGAGCAGGAAATTATGGAAGCTATCGAGCAAGATGTGCAGGGCTTCGCAGGTGGGTGGGTATCCAGTTTAGCACTCGACCGTCTGCTAAAAGCCCGTAACGACCATAAACGTATACCGCCTGCCAAGCGTCGAGAACTTATGGAGTCGCTAGGCTATGTATGGCACCCCGCACTGCACGAGGGGCGGGCTAATACCGTCATACCGATAGACGCTGGTAAGCCCCGTCTGTATGTGAAACGTGACTCTATACAAGCGACAAGTCTGTCGCAACCGTCACAGGTGGTAGACGCTTACATTAAAGCGCAAGGCGGTACCGCTGGGACGACAGGTACTACGGCTGATATATTTAGTAAAAAATAGTTATTGACACGGGTGACAATAAGCTCTACCCTGTACGTAAATTAGTTAAGGTATTCGATATGCAAGACTTACTACGTCAGCTAGAGCTACAAAAATCGGGGAACTGGCCACCGTGCCGCGACGAGCCTAAGCCAGAGCCTAAGCCAGAGCCTAAGCCAGAGCCTAAGCCAGAGCCTAAGCCAGAGCCTAAGCCAGAGCCTAAGCCAGAGCCTAAGCCAGAGCCTAAGCCAGAGCCTAAGCCAGAGCCTAAGCCAGAGAGAACCCCGTACGAAGAAGGCAGAGACGATAGACTCCGAGGTGTGGCAGAACCGTGTCCGCTATACACACCTGGAACCGAAGAATATACGAAATATGCAGAGGGCTACTGTTGTGCTAAACCGTTACTTGTACCACATCACTTCAAAACTACCGTGTAGGCTGATACGACTAGATAGTGGCCCTTATTTAGAGCGCTACTACGTAGGCACATTACTGGGGGTGACTTTCTACCTACACAGGTTTGTATCGTCGGATAGTGAACGCCACATCCACAACCACCCGTGGAAGTACGGCGGGTCGATTATACTTACGGGTAATTACCTAGAAGAACGCCTCGTCGATATTTGTCCCGATGTTACTGGCTCGGGTTGCATAACTAAGAAAGTACGTAGGCGGTTCATAAACATAGTCAACGGCAACACGTTCCACCGTATCTGTGACACAAAGCCTGGTACTTGGTCGTTGTTTTTTCACGGTAAGCGCCAGACGGTAGGCTCATGGCCGCCAAAACTTCGAGGCCTGCCCCTCAAACCTAAAGGGTGGGGGTTTTTAGAACAGCGGCACGCTCCTAGCCCGTTCACTGGGGAGTTAGTCACGGGGACTCTGTTTGTACCATACCCTCCGACTACTAACCCTAGGTGGTGGGAGTTCGCAAAAACTGGTGAAACTATCGGGAGAGAACCACTATGACTATCGACGAGCACAAGGTACATCAAGAAGGCGACGAGTATGTCTGTACGTGTGGGTTACGCTGGGATGTTCATGAAGAGGACCCGCACCCTGCGCCTCGTCAAGTAGAAGAGCCCCTACAATTCGGCCCTACAGCCGACGAGGTGGAACTACAGAACTTTATGGAAGGGTTCGCCGCGTTATTAGAGAAGCACCCTAACGTCCGTGCATACGCGCCTGTAGACGTTATAAGTATCTCATGCGGTGAATTTGAACATACGCTATACACTTCTGTAACCGCTGATTATATACGGGGTCTGCTCCTTGATTAACCTATCCTACGGCTCAGTATGTAGCGGTATCGAATCGGCCAGCGTAGCGTGGGAGTCGTTAGGTTTTACACCCTCGTGGTTCTCAGAAATAGAACCATGCCCTACGCTTACGGCAGGAGATAGGCACGCGGTAGCGTTTGCTCAAAATTCCCGTAATGAACTTAGGCTCGAAGGCGGAGACGGACAGATAACAGGGTGTTTATCAGCTAGCAGCTCGGCGAAACCTGGACAAGGCCACCCTACAATAGCGGAGCTATCAACTAACTTGGTACGTAGACTGATACCTGTAGAGTGTGAACGTCTGCAAGGTTTCGAGGACAACCATACGCGCGTACCGTATCGAAATAAACCCGCCGAAGAGTGCCCCGACGGACCGCGTTACAAAGCGATAGGAAATTCTAAGGCCGTACCTTGCGTGCGGTGGATAGGCCAACGATTAAAACAACACCTAGAGGAGTTAGAAACCCATGGCAGAAGCTAAAACTATAACGATGGATTACACTAAGTCTACTAAACAGACCTACGTATATTCGGAAAACTCGGACGACCCGACAGTACCCACGCTGTACGTTCGACGGTCACAGATGCCGAGTATGCCGCCCGAGAAAATTACTGTAACTATTGAGCATGAGGGGTAATGGTATGAAAAATGTAATACTACAAGGGTTAGCGGGAATATCCGTAGCGCTGTCTCCTGAGCTGGCTAGCTCCCTCGGGGTACAGAAGAAGCCGAAAACTACCAAAACGCACCGAGACAATGGCTACGTTAAGACCGTGGCAGACTATGAGCGCATACAGAAATCCGAAGATAGACGCGCCCGTAAAGCTGTAAAACGAGCTAACGATAATAGCGCTTGTATAGCATTTAATCCGTGCTATAAGCGGGTAGGGTAGCTACGTGACGAAACCTAAACACCCTACCGTAAAATCCTTACGAACAGGACAAACTATCTATCAAGTCTGCGTTAATGATGCAGGCGGGGCGAACCCGTCGGCTTTCGTTAGACAGATTACTGTAGGGAGTAAACGCACACCATACCCACGCTTAGGTGACTGGGTTATAGAAGCCCCCGTCGATTACTTACGTAATATACTGGCAACCATGCCCGACTGGTTAAAAGGCTACGTATTCTACTCAAAGAAACGCGCCGAGCGGTTTGCTAAACAGCTAGAATATAAGCTCAAGAACCGGTACAAGTATCGTACGGTAAATAAGCCTATTAATTTAGCCGTACAGGACACTGGCGTCTGTATAGCACCCGAGGATGTGGTGTAAATGACAGTCTACGTAGATGATATGTCAGCCGCTTATGGACGTATGAAAATGTGTCACATGGTAGCGGATACGTCCGAAGAACTACTCGTCATGGCAGACAGTATCGGAGTGCCTAGGAAGTGGGTACAGAAACAAGGAACTTATCACGAGCATTTCGATATATGTAAATCTAAACGGGAGAGAGCTATCCAACTCGGCGCTAAACCGATAGGCCGTCGGGAACTCGGTACCTTCCTACTTAACCGCAAGCCTTGTCTACGGTGAGGCGCGTTTCATCCCCATACAACACACTCGGGGCGTCATCTTCGTACTTAAAACCCCAGTGTGTTGTGTACCTCTTACGTTTAATTATTCCTTAACTGTAAAATTCACCGTACCTATTTTGGTCTCGCTTACGCCGGACCGTTCTATTACATCTACTCCCCAAGCACCTGCATGGGTGAAACGGTCTTCAGGCAATAAATAGGTAATGTACTCCTGTGCCTCATACAGCGAGCCCTTAGCGGCGATTACGTCTTTCCCCCCTATCTCCACGCCTTCGTCTGTACTAACCGTAAACGCGCCCGTACTCCCTGTCTTAGGGTAGAATTCTAAAATCGGTGTACCTTTTAGAGTAAAACCTACATGAATCCTGATAAATTTACCGTAATCGTCTAACGTCAGCGTCCCACCCGCCTCGGTTAGGTCTTTCAGGCGAGTATGGCCACATGTCAGGTCTGCATCATAAGCCACCAGGACTTGCGTTTCCGTGACTACAGAAACGGTGATAACCGAACTTATAGGTACAACGAACTGACCATCCGGGTCACGATTCTCCGAGGATAGGACTGCGAGGTACTCCCCTTTCTCCAATGGGGAGACAATAGAAATGGAAAGCGAATCGCCCTCTAAGGTTGCCGTGAATCGGTTAGCATCTTGTCCTGATAACACGGGGGCTCCAGATAAATTAGCAACCGATAAAACGGATATTACCGCCCCAGCGACGTTATTCGGGGAGTCGTGAGCGAGTAGCAAAGAGACCCCAGGCAGTACGGGGCTTACAGTTTCATCGACGTCTACAACTTCCACGCTCACACTAACAGGAGTACTTGTACCCGCTTCGTTAGTAACAGTAAATTCCGGATTGAATTCACCTACAGTAGAAACCCCTTGATCCAACAAGACATACCCCTGCGCGTCGAGGGAGAACCTTACATCGCTGGAAGTGCTGCTCAGCAGAGAACCCCCTCCCGAATAAGAGAGAATGCTGGGTAAGCCTGTAGAGACCCTGTTTAATCGAACGGGGGATGCAGGGTTCTCGTTGCCTATGTACTCCTGCCCTGGGTTTATAACAGGAATTCCTATATAAGCAGGTGCCGAGAATGAGTTAAGCACAGGGATGACATCGGTAGACATTACCGCTTGTCCTGTGGGACTTAAATGAATCCCATCTCCCCAAAAACTCGGGTCCGTTGAGTAGGCTGTTCCTACCCCAATATCAGTATTTAGATGTAAGTTCCAGATTAAATCTGCTGTACCACTATCTGCAAGTATATCCGTTATATCTTGCTGTCTTCTGGCCTCTTGTGCGGCATCGAAGTTACCATGTGGGGGCGTACCCCATATAAAATGAGTGTTTAGGGATGCCAATGTCATATAAGAGCGGGAAACAGACGCATAATCAGAGCCTGTAGCATCTTCGTTAAACCAGTAATTAGCTACGACAACTATAGGTTTTTCATAATAGGATTCTAACCAGCCTAGTCTGTGGGAGTATGAAACATTAGCTTCTTGAATATTAGAGCCTGACCGACAAAGATTATGCCATTGGCCTAACTGTAGACCTAAAGTCTGAGCAGTCACATACGTAAATCCGTCTTCATTCTCTCCAATATTTGACGTTATCCCATTAGGGATGGAGTTACCATCAAATACTAATATTTCAGTAGCTCCAGCGTCTCTCTCAGGTTGTCCTAAATTAGCTTGTATTGCACTATCTAATTGTATTTTTTCTTGCGGTGTCAGTTCCCTATCAAAAATAAGAAACTTAAACAGGTAACCGTTTAACCCCTCAATAACGCCCTGATTAGAGCCGATGAATACATCTCTATTATTCGCATTGGGCACATACCTACTTTCCCTGTTCTTAACGAGAGAACCATTCAAGCACATTTCGGATAAGGTGCCACCTGAGTAACTGGGGTTAGTTCCATAGTTATTAGAGAATGATACTATTTGAGTGGAGAGATTATTCTGTCCTGTTCCAGGGAACCTCAGGTCATTAGTAGGGAGAGTAGTACCGACTTCTCTGGCAGAGTGTTTTAATCTTATTTTACTATTATATTCAAAGATATTAGCAAAATTGTCGTCCGCTCTTGGAATGATGACACTGCAAATAGTTAATTCTGTAGACTTTAATGCCGCATCCAAAGCAGCTATAGAGGTATCTGCAAACTTAATACTATTCTGCGTATTATCTACAAAGTCAGTGACACCATCGAACTCAATTGCTGGTCTACCTATTGAAGTAGTAGAGGCATACACAGCGTCTACAGAAGAACTTGAAACTCCTGAGATAAATTCATTAACACTTGTTATTGCTGCACCGTTAGATACACCTGATATGTCATCTGCATCAATATAAAATACAGCACTATCTCTCACCGCGACAGGAAGCAAGTCTAAGAAACTTTGGGGCATGACGGTTCTCCTATTAATTAAAGTTACCAAACAGTATAACGCACTACCGCCCTTTGTGGCAGGCTACACAGTTACCCGTGGAGACGTAGCGGAAATCGGTATGACCTCGGCTACAGGGTTTGCCCGTCCGGTACACCGTCATACCTAACGTACGGGCGTCCTTACGGGAGATCACCATATCGGGGTTATCTTCCATAAGTTGCTGGTCTGGCGACCGGCTACTGTTGTTTATTTCACACTGGCGGCAACTGTTATTATTGACCCGACGAGGTGCGACGACTCCACAGTTCTTGCAGGGTTCGGTGGGGGTGTACCACATATCGCCACGCTCTCGGGCTTCGTTGCGTAGGTTGCTTTTCTTCTTACGTTCGGTCTTCTCCTGAGCGCAGAAGGCACACTCGTTATCGAGCGTACGGATACCTAGGTGGCCTGCTTTCTCGCACATGGCCGACGTAATGAAGTACTGCGCCCCGCACCGTTGCGCCTCTTGCGGGTTTCGTGCGTCTTCGTGATTATTGTTGTAGTACTCGATAGCTTCTAGTCGTTTACAGTGTACGCACTCGTCGTTGTGAGTAAATCGGATAGTACACTCGTTACAGACAGGGCATACCTCGCCCGAGTCATAACGTAGTGACTTTTTCTTACGCGCCAGTTCCCGACTCGGCGGGTGGTTCGTCGGTTGGCCATCTTTTCGGTAGTAGATCGGCATACTATTCTCCGCTCTCCTCGTCTTCTAAGTCTTGTATTAATGCCCGTATACTGTTGCTCACGTCGTACCCTGTGTACATACGCTCGTTGTAAATTTTCAGGATACGCAGCAGCTCCGTACGCGACGGTAGGGTACGGTCGGTAGTGGATATTCGTACAATGTTACCACCTTCGCTCGTAACTTCGCAGCCGTTCGACTTGGCAAACCGCCACGCGAGGTCGTAGGTGGCTGTCTCGTTCAGTTCTACCATAACGAACGTATTACCTTGCTGTAGGTGGAGCTGCCAGGCGTCTAGGTACTGTTGGGTATTAGCGTTCATAATAGCTCCCCCATTTCCATCCTAGTAGCAGAAACCCATCCTGGTAGGATGCGCGACAACTCCGAACTCCTTCGCACTAAAGCCAGCGCCGTGTCGTCGTCTAGTTCATTAAACACCGTGATAAATTGTATACGGTTGTACTCTGTCTGTGAGTCATGCCATCTTTTCGCTAGCCGTATAACCTCTTTCTCTAACATCATACTTTTATTATCTTTTTCTTGATTCTGTTCGTTATTCTGATTTATAACCATTGTATGACCCTCTCTGTATGACGTTGTATGATGTTTTATAGCAGTGTAGCATAGCGTAGAATATCATACAATAATTATTTTTACGAATAATGGACGTTTTATAGCCTAAAAATCACTGAAAATACCCCGAAGAACCCCAACCCTTCGGGGGCGTCGCAAAACCCCGCCGTTACTGGGCTGTAGCGGTTTTATACCTTCAATACCCCGAACCCCCCGTACTTTTACATTAAAGGATGCGAACTTCTCAAAATAATAATTATATGATTGTATGACGTTTTATAAGAACATCATACGTCATACTATTATTATTTTCGTGATCACTATACCTGTAAATAGTAGTTTCTTCGGGGTATCGGGGTACAATGCTGTAAGTAGCTGATTTTATTGGAGTTTTTGACCCCCCGAATATCGGGGTATAACGGGGTATGTACGGGGGGCGGTTTTTGGGCGTATAATCACCATATCATACAAACTTTATAGGTGCCCTGTGGACATATTCAACCTGACAGAGGAGCAGCAGGAGCTGGCCGATAAGCTAAACGCGAAGCAATTAACGTTCGCTAACCTGTGGCTGACAGCAAACCAGCACGGTATGAGCAACATGGAGTGCTACCGGCAGGCAGGGTACACCGCCAAGAACGATAACGTAGCCGCCGTACAAGCGAACCGCCTACTAAAAAATGCTAAGATATGGGCGTACTGCCAAGCCATGCGAGCCGAGAGTATCGAGGAGACAGGACTTACTCTGCGGTACTTAGACCAGCAGCTAAAGGACCTTATTGACGGCACTAGCACCGAGGTTATGACGACGGTGGCGCATATTACCGACAGAATAGACGAAGAGACGGGCGAGCCGATTGTCGTACATGTCCCCGCGATTCGTTGCGCTATCGATGATTTACCGCCCGAGGTGCAGGGGTCTATACAGTCAATGAAAACGACAGCGAATGGGGTGGAGGTCAAACAGTACTCAAGACTCGAAGCGCTTAAACTCGCCTACCAACGGCAAGGCGCACTCAAAGAAGGCCGAGAACTGACAGGCCCAAATGGTTCGCCATTGGCCGCCCCTATGTTTGAGTACCGTATCGTCGGCGGACCTGGTGAGGAGCCGCCCATGCCGAAACAGCCCGAGGAGTAACCGTGGCTACCCTACAGCAAGCCGTTCACTTCGCTACGCAATACCACATATACGACGAAGGTATGGGGGTGTGGCGAGAACGTAACGAACACGAGCAACACGAAGCCGCTAACGCGCAAGTATACGACCGCGCATGGTGGTGGCCTGAATTATTAAAACCAAAACGGTACAAAGCCGTAGACGGCGGACGGGGTGGCGCGAAGTCATGGACGTTTGCACAAGCCCTCCTCCACCTTGGTTCCCAGCGGCCACTGTTTATCGTTTGCGCCCGCGAAATACAGAACAGCCTCGCCGATTCCGTAAAGAAATTAATCGAGGACGAAATACGTAGGATGAACCTAGAGTCCTACTACCGTTCGACCCGAGAGGAGATACAGGGGGTCAACGGTACGCGGTTCGTCTTCAAGGGTCTACGGTCTAACCCTGACGCGGTGAAGTCGCTAGAGGGCTGCGATATTTGCTGGGTCGAGGAAGCGCAGAGCATTAGCCAAGAGTCGCTAGACATGCTCATACCGACGGTTCGTAAGGAAGAGTACAACGACGACGGCGAGCTAGTGTGGCAGTCTGAGGTCTGGTTCTCATGGAACGAAAAGGCGGTCATGTGCCCCGTCGGTGAGAGATTCCCGAAAGACAACCCATACGACAACACCTACCGCTTACGGGTCAACTACTACGACAACCCATTCTTACCGTCGGTGCTGTTCGAGGAGGCGCAGGCGTGTCGTGTACTATTCCCTGCCCGTTACCGTTCGATATGGTTGGGAGAGACTGGCCATACAGAGTTTCAAATACTGCGCCCCGAGTGGTGGCCGTTGTATGTCGACTACACCGACGTGGAACGGCGCTGTACGTACAAGTTCATTACGGCGGATACCGCCTTCGAGACAGGCCAAGAGAACGATTACAGCGTATTCCAGTGTTGGGGTATCGAGAACCGCCAGCGACTGTATATGCTCGACGAGGTGTACGGTAAGTGGGAGTTTCCCGAGCTGGTTACACAAGCCCGTAAGTTTTGGAAGAAACACAGCGACCCTACCTATGGTCGTCAAGTGAGGGAGTTTTGGGTCGAGAAGAAAGCCTCGGGGCATTCACTGATACAGACCCTACGACGGGAGAAGATAAAGGCACGCGGCTGGCTTCCTAAAAAGTTCCAGTTTCCCGACAACAAAATAGCAGGGTTTAAGGAAATGAGCTGGATAGTCGCCCCCGACGTAGCAAGCGGGGAAACGACAGGCGACGTATGGCTGCCACATGAATCAATCTACCCTGATATTGACTCGTTTATTGACCATTGCGGCGCGATAAGCGAAGATGACAGCCATGAACACGACGACCGAGGGGACGCTGCAAAGATGGCAGTTTCCATATTCCGAAAAATGGGCGGGGGCCGAAAGCATGGGCGACGACCAACTAAACCGAATGGGGGTACGTAATGGACGCCCGTAAACGATACAAAGCCGAGCGCCGCCGCGAACGAATCAAGAGTCGTAAGGCTCGCGCACAAAACAGTATGACCAGTACCAGCGGTGCAGGCGGGAAGGGCGATAGGGCATCGGGGTATAACGCACCCCGTCGTAATGTATCGCCCCTACAGCATGACAGGCAGATGGTCGAGTGGTGGGCGAACGACTGGTCGGCTAAGAAAATCGTTAATATCCCCGTCGAGGATATGCTGCGGGAGGGCTGGAAGTATACCGGCTTACCCGACGACCAGACCAAGACGCTAACGACTGCCGCAGACGCACTCGACCTCATACCTACGTTGTCCCAGGCGCTGCGCCTTGAACGGTTGCTCGGCGGCTCGGTTGTATTCATGGGCGTGTCAGACGGTGCTGACGACCCGAGCACCCCGATTGAATTATCGACGTTACAGCAGGGTAGTCTGCGATTCCTTAACGTTATCCCTCGTAATCGTATTAGCAAAGCCGAATTTGAGAGCGACCCGCTGTCCGCCAACTACGGCAGGCCGTCGGTCTATACGATCAACGCCCAGCGTGTCCATCGGTCTCGGTTGCTGATATTTGATGGCCAACCACTGACCCCTAACGGTCTCGGAGAGTTGAACCCTCGCGGCACCATGGTACGTAATGATGGTTTTGGCGATTCGGTACTAGAATCAATCATCCAAGACCTAACGAACGCGACAGGTACTCGTCAGGGGGCGTTTAACCTCGTGAACATGGCGTCTATCTGGTTGCTTAAACTCGACGTTATGGACTTAGAGGAGACCGAAGAAGGACAGGGGCGACTAGAAGAACTCGAACGCATGGCGCAACAGGTTAGTATGTACCGCGCCGCGATTATGGACAGTACAGAGGGTAATGACCTAGCGGCGATTAGTCCGTCGTTCGGTAGCGTGCCCGAGTTAGTAATCACGTTCTTACAGGTACTCTCGGCGGCGTCGGATATTCCCGCTACTCGTTTTATCGGGCAAGCTCCTGGGGGGTTGAACGCTACGGGCGAGTCTGACCTAGAGAACTACTACAACTCTATCGGCAGTAAACAAGTGCAGCGCCTTCTGCCACAATTACAGAAACTACTCGCGGTGCTGGGCCGTTCTACGTTCGGGCAAGAGTTCGCCGCTACCCCGCTAGAGATAGAGTTCGAACCACTGTGGAATATGTCCGAGGTAGACGAGTCCACTGTCCGTATGAACGATGCTAATATGTTAGCGGCGCTAACCAGCGCAGGCGTCATATCATCGACCGAAGCCGAAGCCGAAGCACGGGAGCGTAAAGTACTTGTAGCACAGCGAGAGCTCGCGCAAGAGTTCCTAGACGAAGACCCCGCGCCGAGTGTCGATGCAGCACTCATGCGATTACGTAACCCCGAAACGAACGACATACTGCAGCAAGTAGACGATCACCTCGCCAACATGAAGGCGTAGACTATGCCTATCATCCTCCCCTCTAGCGCCAAAAATGCCCGAAAGCAAAAACGGGTAGGCGCTCCTATCCGTACGCCCCGAGCTATTGAGGTAGAGTACCGTCGAGCATTACTGGAGCTTAACCGAGCGACTAAGAACTCTACGAAGCTGATAGGTAAGGCAATCCGTGACGGCGCTACACGAGCCGAAGCGGTGCGACTGGTAGAGCAGCAGATAGCGGAGAGTAGGGCGAGGTACCAAGCGGCAGCGAACCAGCTACCTGGCTCTGTTACGCAGGCCATGAGTACTCGCGGCAAAGAACAAGTACAGAACATGGTCAAACGTTCCCTAGGTGTGGATTTTGCCACCATTGTCGATAATGAGCTTATCGGTGAAGAGCTAGAAGTCGCTAAGATGCGAAACGCCCGACTAATACAGACTATCTCCGAGGAGCACTGGGGCAGGGTCGTACAGGCCGTATCGGATAGTTACGCGGGGCGGAGTTTTGAAGAGGGCAGCCTAACCAAGCGATTACAGAAAATAGGTGGCATATCCGACAGCCGCGCACGGGTAATCGCCCGAGACCAGACAGCCAAACTATCGACAGACCTAGCCCGTATCAGGCAAGAGGAGGTCGGTATCGTCAGTTATATCTGGCGTAACTCTCAAGATAACAGGGTTGTAGGCAAGCCTGGAGGTCTGTATCCTACAGGGAATAGCCGCCACAGAAACCACTGGGAGCGGGAAGGTAAGGAGTTCCGCTGGGACTCACCCCCACCCGACGGCCACCCAGGGCAAGCGATTTTATGCCGCTGTAGAGCGGAACCTGTAATCGACATAGGACAACTCAATGCAACATACGTATAACTTAGCACCTGGTGCATGGGAAGTAGACGACAACGGCTTCCTACGAATTAAGACCCGCGTAATGGCTGCGGGAGTGATGACCTATACCAGAGAGGAGCTGGGGGACGCCGTGCCGCCCGAGTTGGCGCACCTGCCCTACTTTGATCTGTTAGTTACCCCCGATACTTTGGCAGAACCTTATGGAATACGTACGCTGGAGGGTATGCCAATTACCGCAGGTGCCCACGCATGGCAAGAAGCAGCAACGCCAAGCGCGGCGCCTGTCGGTAGTATCGCGGGTACCCCAACGATTGAAGGACCCTACCTTGTCTCCGATATTGTGGTCACACATGCCGCTGCGGTGGAGGCTGTTACGACCCGACAGCTCGTAGAATTGTCTGCGGCGTATGACATGGACATAGTGTGGGAGTCTGGCGAATATGACGGGCGGCTTTACCATGGGCGTCAAACTAAGTTAAGATACAACCACACAACCCTCCTACCGGCAGGAAAAGGCCGAGCAGGTCGGGACGTGCGTGTCCTAAACCATGACAAACCAAGAGAGGAAAAACCCATGAGTACAGGCAATGATAACGCCCTAACTCTCGTCTCTCTGCCTGGCGGCGTTCGAGTACGAGTCGCCAACGAGGACGCGACGCGCGTCTCCGAGGCGGTAGAGAACGCGGAGGAAAAAGGTAAAACCGAAACCGCTACGGCATTTAACTCGCAGCTTGAAGACTTGAGCGCACAGATGAAAGCAGCGCAAGAGGAAAAAGCAGCAGCCGAAGCTAAAGTCGCAGAACTGCAAGGCCAGCTCGAAGAAATGAAAGGCCAGCTAGAGAATGCAATGTCCCCCGAAGCGCTAGAAGAGCGTGCCGAGAACATGCAGAAAGAACGCGACGAAGCTACTGCGGTAATGAATGCGGACTCGCTCCCCGAAGAAATGAAGGGACTACGGGGCCACGACTTGCGTGTAGCAGTCGTTAAGCATGTACGCGCACAGAATAAGGCGCCTACATTGTCTGACGACGAGCTGAAAGACGAAGCGGGTATCCGTGGTCGTTTCTCAGCTATGTATGAAGCAGCCCAGCTAGCCGGTGGTCAACGCCAAACAGTGACAGGTGCTTCTGTTGTTACGACTCAAGCGTCCGCGCAAAACTCCGCCCCTGCGAATACTTCGCGGGACCGTCTAAACAAGTTGTACGCTAAAAAGGAGGGCTAGATTATGACTCGCTCATCCGTACAATCAGGATACTATGATGGTATCGACCGTCTATACCCTGGTCAGATTGCCGATTTTGGCACTAGCCAGGATAACTCCACTGTTAGCTATCCCGCCGAGACCGAAGTTATCGCAGGTCGTGGTGTAGTGAAAGGGGCAGCTATTACTACTGACCCGAACACTAACCCTATGAACCAGCCAGCGCCTTATAAGATCAAGGCACCGGTATCTGGTTCGGTAACTGCCGACTTCGTCGGTATCGCCGTCCGCACCGAGGCCTGTACTAACAGCTCGGATAGTGAGGCGGCATACGCAGCGAACACTATGGCCACTGTGGTCGTTCGTCGCGGTACTGGGTCTATCATTGGTGCTAAAGCTAACGTCGCAGTCGCAGCGGGAGACCCTGTGTATATGTCCGTGGACGCAGCCCAAGTCCCTAACCTGCCTGTCGGAGAGTTCACGAACACGAACGCCGCAGGTGTAATCCAGATTACTGGCGCTACTTGGTATGCTCAGGCTGCCGCTGGTACTGTCGGCAGAATCGAACTGTAAGGGGGTGAATTATGCCATTCGAGACGGGTGCGAACCCTAACTCTATTAACTCGCTAGAGGTTGTACTTAACAACTTTGAGCATTTACAAACCGGTGCCGAGGAAGTCTTGCTCCCCGAAATTAAGTGGAATACTGTAATACCACTTGAGTCGGTAGACACGGGTGTAAACCCTGGCGCGCGTTCTGCGTCGTACTTAGTACGCGACCGCCGTGGTCGCGGTGAGTTCCGAGGCCGTAAAGGCAAGAACGTAGCGACTGTAGGCACTACCGTGGATAAGGTCACTGTACCTATTGAGTCGGCGGGTGTTAGTGCGAATTTTGACCGCGCAGACGCTCGTGCTGTACTGTTAGGCCATGACCAAAACCTAATGAATGAACTGGGTCAAGTTATGCGCGAGGCTTCCGAGCGCCATATTGAGGCTACGTTCTTCTACGGTTATGACGACCTGAACTATCGCGGATTCCTTGATTATCCAGGTGTACCGACTACGACTGCGGCACAAAACGCTGGCGCGACTTCTACCGAGTGGGTCAATAAGACCTCTGACGAAGTTATCGCCGACGTACAAGGCGCTATCGTTGACGTATTTACCGATACTAAAGGTGTCCACCTTCCTGGTTGTGTTGCCTTGCCCCCCGGGCAGTTCGCGGCTCTTACCTCACGTAAGGCTTCGACTCAGGCCGATAAGTCGATTATGGAGTACTTGGAAACTAACAACTTGTACACCAAAAAGACAGGCAAAAAGCTGGAGTTCAAAGACCTACGTTACTTAGAAGGTGCTGGAGCAGGTTCTACGGACCGTATGATTGCGTACGAAGCTGAAAAGCGTAATTTCTGGATGCCGATGCCGCTACCGTTCGACATGCTTGAGCCACAACAAAACGGCTTCGGTGTGGACTTACTGGCGGAGTACGTGTTCGGTAGTTTTCACGTTAAGTACCCAGTATCTATGAAGTACGTAGACGGTATTTAGTATCGCCTAACGTGTAGATGGTGTTAAAAACCCCGACGGTTTAGGCCCTCGGGGTTTTTGGGTGAAAGCGTACGATTCACATAACATAGGAAACCATTATCATGTCTGATAAATTGCAGATTACGAACAAAACCCGTAACCCTTACACTGTACCGCTTGCTAAGGGTGAAATTAAAACAGCCGACCATACCATCCAGCCAGGCGGCACTGGCTTAATTAGCGTAGATGCTCACACGGTATCTATGAAGTCTAACCAAGCCTATCGCGCGCTGGTTGAGACTAAAAAGCTGGTAGTCGCTTCTACGTCCGAGCAGACGCAGGAAGTACACGAGGAAGAACTCGGAAATACTGCGAACCCTCAAAAACCCGCAGACCTAGACGAAGCGCCAGCAGCAGAAGGTGCGGAGAACGCTATCGAAGCGAGTGTCGAGTCTAAAGGCGTGGAACTGGTCGAGGCGCCGGTAGAGCCTGCGGCACCGACAAAAGCGCCCGCTAAGGCGAAGTCTAAAAGTAAATAAGGTACTAAACCATGGCCGCTCCTACAGTTCGCAGTTTTAAGTTACGTTTTCCCGAGTTCAGTGGGGTAGATGACCCTACTATTGAGTTCTGGCTGGGCGACGTAGACTCGGAACTTAGCGAGACGGCCTTCGGTGAACACTACAATAAGGCAGTAGAAACACTTGCCGCCCATGAGTTAGCCTTATCTAACCAGCGTGCAGCTAACGCACAGACTGACGAATCAGGTAAGGTGCAGATCCAGCCGCAGGGCACAGTGGTCTCGGCTAGTGCTGACGGCCTATCTGTGTCTCTTGCAGCCCCTAAAGCCGCCACAGGAACGAACCGAGAGGCGTATCTGTCGCAGACCCCCTACGGTACTGCGTACCTATCACTCCGAGCTAGATGCTTACGCAGAGCGAGGGTAGCTTAGTGTCTGTCACAATTAGGCAAAAGAACCCTAACGCAATCGCGGATTTATTAAAACGTTATCGGAATAGTAAAGAATTAGCTATCGGGTACCCACTAGGTACCGAGGGCGTGTCTACTAAATACCCCGACGGTACACCTGTTCTACTCGTTGCTGCCGCAAACAACTACGGCGCCCCCTCCCGTGGAATACCTGCTCGTGATTTTATGAGCCAAGGCGGGGTACGTGCATTAGAGAAAACGCAACCCCTAGCCGCTGAATTGATAAAGAAAGTCAACGCGGGGAGCATGGACATAGAACAGGCTCTCGAAATACTGGGACCTGTTGCCGTTGCGGAGTTCCAACAGACAATAGTTGATATTAAAGACCCCGCGAACTCAGAAACAACTATCGAGCGTAAGAAGTCAGACAACCCACTCGTAAATACGGGGCTTATGACGCAATCGCTTACCCACATAGTGAGGGATTCGTAGTGCTTAAATTAGCAGGATTAGCAGTAGGAATGCTTGGTCAAAATATTACCGTATACGAAGAGACTAGCGCTCGCCAAAAAGGTAGAGCGCTACCCCCTGTCGTCGGTAAAGACCGTACGATATTCGGCGTTATACAGTCGGCTAACTATAAAGCACAGCAGCAGAAGCCCGAAGGTTCGCGCACGGATGGGGAACTCATACTACAGACTAGCGATACTATCTACTATCGTGATGTTACGAATGGTAACAACCGAGAGACACGGCAGACCTTTGTAAAATACCAGGGGGAGACGTGGCGAGTAAAAGGAGTACGAGACGGCACTGACCACTCGGGCAAAAGACGGTATACTCTCTCAAAATACATTAAGGGGTCATAAATGCCTACGCTAGATCAAGTCAAAGACAGTATTTACGACTGGGTAGACGCAGCTACTGAGGACGGCCAGACGATTATATGGCTTAACGAAGATGACGCCGACTACAGTGGGTCAAAAATAACCCTACGAATATTAACCGATGATACAGAGGCGAACCCTTCTGTAACCCTTAACCACGAAAACGCACGAGAGACGATAGTCGAAAAAGCGGTACTCGTGTTAGTGATAAACACTTACGGAGAGGGCGCAGAGGCTCTAGCTAAATTGCTACGCGCCAGTCTGTACTCCTCGCAGAGATTCGGGTACGATGAACTGTGGAAATATGTAGGGCTAGGTGGTAGTTCCGCTATTCAGGACCTTTCTAGCTTAGAGTCGTCGGAGATAAGCGACAGGCACGAGTTTCGTGTTACACTTAACACTGAACTAGAGCATACGTTCTCCGCTGACTACGCAGAAACTGTAGGCGTGACCGTAATCGAGAGCGACTTAGGGACTGTTATAGATAAAACCATGGGGGAGAACCCCCACCCGATACCGGAGGATTGCTAGATGGCTATTATTGAATGTGGGGCTAAAAATCTCCCCCGTGACTTAGACGTAGCGGTAAGCGTTACACGCCGAACGTTTGAAACAGAGACAGACTTGTCTATCGCTGTTTGTGTACTGCAAGACGGGCCTTTCCGCCACGGTGCAGAACGTATCGCTTATTACACTGACGCTACCTCTGTCAATGATGACTGGGCGGTCGGCTCCGAGGGTCGAAAAGCTGCCCGAGATTTTGCCAGCCAACCAGGACGAGCCAAGACGTTCGCACTGGCTCAAGCATTCACTACGGCGCAACCTGGCTACGCCAAGTACGGAGCATTGCCTACGCTAGCGACTATGCAAGCAGTAACAGACGGGTCGTTCACCATTGCTATCGACGGCGTGTCTAATAATATCACTGGTTTAGATTTTAGCGGCGATACTGATTTCGACGACGTAGCTGCTACGATTCAAACAGCCGTACGCGCTATTGCTTCGGGCGGTTTCACTAACGCCACCGTGGTCGTAGAGAGTAGTCGATTAATTGTCACCTCGGGTACTACGGGTGCTGCTTCGTCTGTTTCCGTACTAGGTTCGGTAGACCCGTCTACTGGTACTGACATTTCTGGCGAATCGTTTTTAAACGGGACCACTGCCACTCGTACCGCAGGGTACACCCCCAGCGGCTTAGAAGGTGAACTCGACCTTATCGAGGAAGCTGCACGCTGTTCGGGTAAATTTATTTACGGCTGGGACTTAGACGAGCGCTATCGAGATACCGCCGATCAAGTGACGTTTGCTAACTGGGTACGCGCCCGTACAGCAATCGGTACTATTATCAGTAATAACGCACTGGCAACTGACGCAGGCTCTACCTCAGACGTAGGCGTCACGGTGCAGGCGTTAGGTTCTTCTCGATTACACGTCGGATACCACGACCAAGAAGCGTACTACCCAGGTATGGCGGTTCTTGCTCAGATGCTCGGCATTAACTACAACGAGGAAAAAGCCGTCCGTACTGCTAAATTCTTAGAGCTGGAGGGTATCCCTACGGTGCCTTTAAGTGTCACCCAGTGGAATACCTTAAAATCTAAAGGGTACAACGTGAACACGGCTACAGGTAATGCCTCTCGCGTATACCGTGAAGGTATCAACAGTAATACACCTATCTGGTATTTAGACCAACGTATTACGTTAGATAACTATGCCGAGAAACTGTCGGTAGAGCTGTTTAACCTCTTGAAAACAGGTAAGCTCGGTATTAACGCCGAAGGCCAAACACAAGAACAAGACGCTATCGACACCGTGAACGAGCTATACGTGTTTAACGGTGCGTTTTCTGCGCGTCGTCAGGCTGCACCTAATACCCGTGAGGGCTACGTAGAGGTTCCGCCTTACCAAACAACCCTAGCCCCGTTAGAACTCCACACTACGTCGGAGCGTGCCGAGCGCAATATGACACCCGCTGTAGTTAATGTGAACTTGACGGACTTCGCACATACTATCAGCGTGAGCGTTCGCGCATAACAGGAGACCGCTACTATGGCTCGTACTTCATTTTATAATCAGGCCACGAACACGTTAGTAATCGACGGAGTAACGGTTCGCGGTATCGCTGAGGGTGATTCTATCCGTATCAACGAGGTAGGCGACAAGGCTCAAACCTCGCAAGGCTTAGACCGTGCCGAGACTAGCATGTCTACTGACCGTCGTGCCGAGCTTGAGGTAGACCTACAGGCTACTAGCCCGTATATGTCCATCGTGAATGCCACTGAACGTCGTCAAGCCGAAGGGACGGGGCGCCTACTAGACGGTTCTGTACGTACTGGCGTGAACGAGCTAGAAAAGCTACAGGGGTTAGCCTTGAAGCGTAAAGGTTCGTTAAAATCGGGCGGTATTAAAGGTCAGTTTCGTACTGTAGTTTATACCGTTGAGAAATGGGTAGGCGACGAGTCAGGCAACCCTCAAGTAAGTTTTAACTTAGGCGTAGAGGTCAATCTATAATGAACGTTAAAACGCTAAAGGTGGAAGAGCACGAGTACAAATTAGTACCTATGTCTCCGTGGGAAGGTTCAGAGTATGCAGCAAAACTCGCGGCGTTAATCACGAAAGCGTTAGCAGGTGAAGCTGGCGGCATTCTTGCGGCAAGAGACCAAGTAAAAGAGGGCGGGGTCGCTGACCCTAACATCATTTTATCTATGGTTACTCGCCTACTCCCACACATACCTGCGGCAGAGTTCACTGGCCTAGCACGCCAAGCGCTCATACCTAACCCAGCGACGAACCACACGGGTGTAGAATGCCCCGACGGGCCACTAGATCAGGCTATATTCGACCAATGGTTCGGAAAACATCAAGGCGAGTACTTCCCTGTGGCTATATGGGCTATTAAGGAGAATGCCGCTGGTTTTTTCGTAAAAGGCGGTCCGGCCTGGAGCGCAGTGGCCGCCGCCCTCCTGCCGTCGCAATCCCCGACGACAGACTAACCGACTGGATATTCGGTAGAATTATCAAAGGTGGGTATGTACGCGACATTAGTGCCTTGATGGACGGGTCTATCACATGGGACGCAGTGTGGCGAGCCCATGACATGATGGACTTACAAGACTGGCTAGAGTGGGAACAGCACGTACTAGCAGAGGCAGAAAATGGCAGTAGTTGACGAACTAATCACACTGTTAGGGTTAGAGGTAGACCCTAAAGCAGAGACAGAAGCCCGAGGCTTTCAAGAGTCCATAACGGCTGTAAAAAATACCGCTATTGTGGCAGGTACAGCCTTACTCGCTCTAGCAGGAGCGACTGCCGCCACGTCTAAAGGTTTTGCCGCAGCCGCCGACCAGTCTAAAAAATTTGCAGATTCCCTCGACTTCGACTTCGCATCCTTGCAGGAGCTGGAGTTCGCTACTAAACGTAGCGGCGGAAGTGTAGAAGGCTTACGAGCCGATCTTGTCACACTAAACAATACGTACGGTGATGGTGAGGCGGCTATAGCGCGTCTGGCCGCCCGTTTTGATGGACTGTCGAATCGTAGGGCGCAACAACTAGGCGACAGTCTAGGGCTGTCCCAAGACACCATACTCCTACTACAACAAGGTACCGCAGGTATCGCTAAACTGCGTGCGGAGGCAAGGCAGTTAGGCGGAATCATACCTGACGATCTTGCCAAGCAAACGGCAGAATTTAACGACGAACTGACCAACCTAGAAGCGATTACCTCGGGAATCAATAACCGACTACAGGCTGCGCTTATACCTTCGTTCACCGAGGCTACGCAGTCCCTGAGAGTATTCCTTGTGGAAAACGAGGAGCTTATCGGCTCAGGTCTTGAAGAATTTATCGACGGGGTACAGTTAGGTTTTTCTCAGTTTGGCGACATTATCGACACGGTAGCCTCTACTGTTTTAGATTTTATAGGGCCACTTGACGGGATGATTGAGGGCTTAGAGTTCGCTGGAATCATCGGTAATACTGTTACTGGGGTACTTGTAGCCTTGGCCGTTGCGTTGACTCCTATCGCTATTAAGTTTATCGCTATAGCCGCTGCTATTGCCGCCGTCATCGTTATTGTGGATGATCTCATAACGTACATACAAGGCGGAGAGTCCGCTATAGGCTCGTTCCTTGACGCCTTCGAGCAAAGGTTCCCCGCACTGTTTGACTTGGTATCTAGTGCGGCTGGTATATTCGGTGACTTTTTCTCTATGGTTATTGACGGCTGGAAAATGATAGGCGACGCCATACTCGACCTGTTACCCAGCGTATCAGACCTTGCCGAGGGTATAGGTGACGCACTAGAGAGTTTTGCGGAGTTCCTAGGTTTTGGTGGTGACGAGCCGAGGGTATCCGCTGCTCCTACTAGCGCACCTGTCCCTGCGTCAATCATAAATAGCTCGAATGTACAGCGTGGGGGTGATGTGAACCAGACTTTTAATATCGACGGGTCACAAGACCCTCGCCTAGTTGCGTCAGAGGTGGCACGTAAGTCTAGTTTCGGTAACATGACGCAAGCACTGGCACCAGGGCAACGCGCCCCGAGGACAGCATAATGGCGGTACTATTTCAGGGTGGAAAAGCTACACTATTAGAAGACGTAGAAATAGACGCTAGGTTCTCAGAAGTCCATACGTATACGGGCCAAGTATCTAAGTTCGCCCGAGAGGACGGAGCTACCGCTGCCGATCATATCCAGCTAGACCCTGCGGTACTCGATATAGTCGCTAGTGTAGGTAATGCCTCCCGAGAGGCGACGACTTCTCGTGGGGAACGGGCTAAAACCACACTGGACGCACTCCAGCAGTTGCGCTCCGATAGAGGCTTGTACGATATTGTTACTGAGCATAAGCTCTATACTAATATGGCTTTTTTGGGGCTCTCATGGGGTAACGAAGCCCCCCTCAGTGGTAGGGCGGAGATTCGGGCGCACTTTGAAGAGTTCCCCGTGGCCGTACTATCGACCTTTGCGCCTACGGAGGATAAGCTACCTAGCGACGGTACTAGTAAAACTGCTAGCGGTGAGGTAAACGGTGGGCGACAAGATGCCATAACCGAAGAGACCGCACCTAAACGGAGCCTCGCGGCTCAAATACTTAACAGGTCGAGCGATAAATATGGCGCAAGTAATACCAATTAATTCCGACGGCTCGCGCAGAGTCACTGTGTCGTTAGGTGACGACATAGGCTTAGTTACGTTTCGTACTCGGTTTAACCCAGCAGTACCCCTATGGTATCTCGACTTGTTTAACGCCGACGGCACAGCGATTATTTACGGACTGGCGTTAGTACCCCCACATAATCTCCTAAGACACCAGCCTGTACTCACTCGAACAATAGGCGACCTACGTGTCGTTGATTTAGACGAAGGGGGTAACACTGATAGCGACCGTTTAGGGATTGGTGTAGGTTTAGTACATTACGCCCCTGGTGAATTTGAATCACTATACCCTAATTTTGACAACCCACCGCTACCTCCACTAAGCTACGATCTCGACGAACTCTTCACCGTGGAAACCTAGCTATGTCTCGAATCCGTCAAGCAGAGCTTATAATAGGGCCATTAGCGGACTACGAGGGCAAAGGTAATACAAACGAAGCTCTACGTATCTACTCCAGCGGAAGGCCGCAAGATATTCGTATACAGTTCTCCGTGACTAAGACAATCAGCGGGGCACTCAACGAGTTAAATTTATCCGTGACCAATTTAAAAGAGTCGACCCGTAATAGAATACGGGGGCACCTGACTCGCGTAGAGATTAAAGCAGGCTACTTAGAAGGCGAACGCGCTGGCTTACGCTTAGTATCCACGGGGGGCGTAATGTCCTCCATGCCTGTTCGCTCAGGTCCTGATATTGTGACGAATGTCACGGTACTAGATGGATTAGGCGGAACTACACGAGGTGTATATCGCCGCTCATTCGGTGGGAATGTCGCTGTAAATGAAGTCATAAAAGACATAGCGAAGTCTATGCCTGGCGTCGAACTCGGTAAGGTAGATGTACCTGGTAAGTTAGGCGCTTCGGGCAGGACTTTCTCGGGGAGAGCTGCGGAGCTACTAGATAAGCTAGCAGACCAGTGGGGTTTTAGCTGGTCAGTTCAAGACGGGGTATTCCAAGCTATCGAGGATACTAGGTCGTTCTCGACCATACACGTACTGAGCTATCGGGATGGGTCATTGCGAGAAGTCAGGCCGTTACTGTCAGGGCCTATGCAAATACAAACTGGCGTGGAAATAGTAGGGGCGTTAAACCCTGATATTCGGCCAGGTGAGCGAGTACGAGTAGAGTCCTCTGTTAATAAGAGCCTAGACGGTACCTACACGGTACACGAACATGACCTTGCAGGCGATACGCACGGGGACGAGTGGTCGTCTACACTTAGGAGCCTTTACCTGTGACCATACTAAACACTACCGCCAGTGACACAGAGGCCGTACGTGCTCTTATTCACAGAATATTATACGGTGTCCACACTTCTATGCCTGGTGTCGTTAAAGAGTTCGCCGAGGTTAATGGTTTTTTGGTGACTAAAGTACAGCCTTGCATCCAGCAACTAGATACGCTTGACGGAGAGAGTGAGTATAAAAACATCCCCGATATACCTAACGTAATTGTCTGTATCCCTCGCAGTCAGTCCCTCGGTCTGTCAGTAACGATACCTATACAAGAGGGTGACGAGGGTATGTTGCACTTTGCAGAACGTAGCCTCGATAACTGGATGATTAAAGGCGGGGTACAGCCCCCGTCGGAGCCTATACAGCCAAGGGCGCACGATCTTAGCGACGCGGTGTTCGTACCTGGGTCCATTAATAAACCTACTAATATCGAGAACTATTCTACCTCCGCCATAGAAGTCAGAAACTCGGACGGCAGTGTCGCGCTGTCAGTAAACCCGACTACTGTAGCTATGCGTAGCCAGTCTGAACTAATAAGTATGCCAGGCGACGGAAATATCTATATAACGGGTAATATCGTGCAGACAGGCGACCATACAGCGTCGGGGACTATCACCGGTGTAGACGATGTACAAACAGGTGCGGGGGTATCGTTGGACGACCACGTACATAGCGGTGTACAATCAGGCGGAAGTAACACAGGTACGCCCGTATGAGTTTCGGATTAAAAACAAATAACGACAGTATACGAGATTTCAGTATCGGAGAAGGTGGTACGCTACTGTTGACAATCGACGAAGATACTATCGTCGAAAGACTACGTACTCGCTTAAACAAGTGGCTAGGTGACTGGTATTTAGATACTACCGAGGGTGTAGACTATAAAAATAAAGTCTTAGGCCAAAACGTCGGAGGCTCTGAAATATCAGCAACTCTACGTAGAGAGATATTACTAGAAAAGGGTGTACGAAAAATACAGACTTTCTCCGTGACACAAGAAACCGCGAACCCTAGAGGGTTTGTAGTCGCTGCCACGGTAGAATTAACTAACGGCGAAACAGCAGAGGTCTCGGCATGACGTTCGGATTAACCCCGCAAGGCTTCAACACCAAGCGTTTAGCAGACGTTATCGAAGAGGCCGAAGAAAACCTCAGTACACTATCTGACCCTAGTAGTGGGCAGACGCTTGACCCTGATTTCAGCAGCAACGACCCAGGTATGCAGCTCGTAAAAGTCCCGCTTGATGGTGTGGCCGAGGCATGGGCTGCGCTCCAGTTGGTAGCCGACCAGTACGACCCTAATAACGCTAGTGGTCCGCTACTTGCCTCCCTCGTGCAATTAAACGGCATCACTAAAGACGACGGCACGCCGAGTACTGCACCTGTGCTATTAACAGGTACGGTGGGTACATTGATTACTAAAGGCCAGTTAGTAACAGACGAGGAACAAGCGAATTTTTGGACAACCGACACAGACGTTATACTTGATGGTTCTGGCCAAGGTACGACCACGGTATCTAGTCAGGTTCTAGGTGCTGTAGCGGCTCCAGTCGGTACGATAAATACGATTTCTACTAGCGTAGACGGGTGGTCTACGGTGTCTAACACCGCCGCCGCTACCGCAGGCGAGACCGAAGAATCCGACGAGAATTTACGTACCCGTCGCAGTCAATCTACGCTAGCCCCCAGCGCCACTCCTGCGGAGTCCCTGTGGGCGAATATCCGTAACCTGACAGGCGTGTCCTTCGTTCGTGTATTGTCTAACCGTACACTCGTGACCGACGCTAATGGTATCCCTGGTAAGTCTATCGCGGCAGTCGTTGTAGGCGGAGACGATACAGAGGTCGCAAAGGTTTTACTTTCCCGAACTTCTGACGCTGCCAACTGGCACGGTACGACTACAATAAATTTCACCGACCAACAAGGCGAGCCGTATTCGGTGTCGTTTATACGACCGTCTGACCTCGACATATTCGTAGAGGTCGATGTTACCGTGACTAATACAGGCGTGTGGCCGAGTAATGGTGCCGATAAAATAAAACAAGCGATTGTTACTTACTCCGTAGAAGGCGCACCAGGCTTAGGAATAGATGACGGGTTCAAAGAGCTAGGATTCCTACCAGGGGTCGATATTGAAACGTCAAGGTTGTACACGCCTATAAACAGCGTACCTGGCCATCGAATTACTGGCCTACGGGTAGGTACTTCGGCGAGCCCTAGCGCTACAGTATCTATTCCCGTAGCGTTTAATCAACAAAGCCGATTCGATACTACTCGTATAGTGGTGAATGTTTCGTGAGTGACATAATCGACGAATATACTAAGGATTTAGTGACCCGCATAGGAGACCGACGACTACCTCAATTCCACAGGGGGGAGGTTCGGTGCGGAATCCTTAACGAACAAGCCAGACAGGTGCAGCAGCTACACGACGCTATTGTGTCGGTACTAGACCAACGAACGCTAGAAAAGGCCCGAGGTGTGGTGCTTGATGTAATAGGCCGTATCGTAGGGCAAGATAGAGAACTACTGAACCAAGCTGAGCTAGAATGGTTTACACCCGACGACGCTACAGGAGCGCTGGATACTGCGCCCTCATGGGTCACGGGGGTTTCGCTATTTGGTAACTTACCCGCAGATGACGGGGAGTACCTATCGCTAATCCGTTCTAAGATATTCAAGAACCATGTTAAGTACGGTAGCATCCCTGAAATACTAGAGTTCGTCAGGCTGTTATACGGCATTAACGTGTCGATACGTAAACTCAAACTATCAAGAGTACAGTTTATTATACCCGTCGGTACGGCAGGGTACGTCATAGGAACTATACGTAGAGTACTATCGGACGATAAAGCCGATAACCAGTATTTTTTGCCTCAATGCCCGACAGTTGATATAGTAGGCGTTATGCACAGACCCGAGGTGCCCTTCGCACCTGACAGAGAAACCGGCGCACCCGATATTAGCGAAGCAGGCGTCGCTACAGCTTAATAGGAGTTACTATGGCTCGTACTGATAAAAACCCTGGCGTATTCGCTTCGGATGCAGAAACCACAATACCCTCTACACCGATTGTAGGCGAGTCCTATCGTAATACTGGCCTATCTGCCGCTATCGCAGACGGTTGGCCGTTCAAAGCTATTGTGGACTCTGCGGATTTTAACGAGTTTATGCACCGCCTTACCACGTTCACGGGTTTAATCGACAAGACTGGTGTTTTAGAGTGGAAAAACGACATAGATTACGACGTAGTATCTGCTTATGTAGTTGGTAGTGACGGTAATTTATATAAGTCTACCGCAGCTAACGGCCCTGCTACTACCGTACGTGACCCAGTGGGTGACACTAGCGGTACGTGGGTTCCTGCTACCCTTAATTCTTACAACCCTGTACGCAACCCTCGTTTTAATATAAATCAAAGATTTTATACTGGTACTGTAACACTGTCCGCTGGCGAGTACGGGCATGACGGTTGGGGCGGCGGCAGCTCAGGGTGTACATATACTTTTTCTAGTGTCGGAAACCACACTCAGATAAACGTGTCCGCTGGGAGTTTGGTACAAAAAATAGAAGCTAATAGGCTTCAAAGCGGAGATTACACACTCTACCATGAAGGGACAGCGCAGGGTCGAATAAATAACAGTGCTTTCGGCGATTCTGGCACCGTAACTCAAACACTGAGTAATGTTTCCGACGCAACAGTAGAGTTTGGAGTCGGAACAATAGGTCGCGTTAAACTAGAACAAGGCGGTTTTAGTGGATTTGAATACAAAACACCTCAGCAAGATCTTATGGAGAATCTTTGGTACTTGTTTGTGCCGAACGACTCACCTACGGTCATAATTGGCGCTAGGGTGGTGAATACTACGTCTGGGGGTGTTGTCACTAACGGGCTATTCTCACTGTCACTAAACATACCGCCTATGCGAGTTAGTGCGACTATTCAAAACGTCAGCCCATCTAACATAGTTTTACGTAGTGAATCTGGAGGGACTATAGCTACTTGTACTACTGTCCCGTCAATGTATAGTATAGATCAGAACATATTTAATTTTAATTTTAATTCAGCGGACGTGACAAACGTCACTCAAGTAAGATTTAACACTGATAGACCATATTTTAGTGCGGAGTTACCCCTATGATAAATCGTTACGAGGATATTAATTCTGTAGTCAGAATCAACGGCCAGCTTGTTATTAATCCCGATAGTGAATCTTTAGGTGTTACCGAAGTAGAAGGGAATAGAGAGTATGACTGGTGTATGGCTTGGGGGGAAAGTAACGGGGGTATCCTTTCAGAAACTACGGAACCTGAAAAGTCTTTAGACCAAGTACGTGACGAAGCACTCGACGCTATCGCATATAACCTTGATACCGACACTGTGGTAGACGTTCGTACGTTATCTGATACTACAGGGCGTATCATTCAGACCCGACCTAGTGACGAGCAGCGAATCCGTAACGGTATCCGAGCTATTGAGTTAGCATCTATCACGTCTATTAATTGGCGTATGTTAGATAACGACAAATACCCCGTAACTGGCGAAGAGTTACAAACTGCATGGGATGCGGGGGTACTACAGGGGTTGCAAATTTGGAATGACTACAACACAGGAACCTAACGGCTGCGGGCCTGGCTGGTTTCCGCGTTGGCTTAAATCATTATTATTTGACTGGTTTTTCGAAGCTAGCTGTAACCGTCACGATGAAGGGTATACCGAGGGCGGAGACGAAGTTCGCCGCTTCGAGTGTGACTGGAAATTCTGGCTAGCCATGAAGCGCGACACCCTACGCTATAAAGGGTTTTCACGACTCGTACGGTGGGTGTTCGCTGTATCGTTCTACTACGCCGTTCGACTATTTGGCTCGACGAGGTTTAACTACCATGACAGACCTGAAAACGAAGACCATAAACGCAATACTTGAGGTAGAGGGCGGATACGTCAACGACCCCGCAGACTCAGGCGGCGAGACAAACTTCGGCATTACTGTGGCCGTGGCTCGTAAGTCTGGATATAACGGGCTTATGTCGAACATGCCGCGACAAGTAGCGTTTAATATCTACACCGACCAGTACTGGGATTCAGTAAAAGCCGATCAATTATGCGAGCTCTCCCACGCGGTAGCCGAAGAGGTTGTCGATACTGGCGTCAACATGGGCGTAGGGCGTTCGGGTCAATTCCTACAACGTTGCCTTAATGTGTTAAACACGGGTGAAAAACTGTACAATGACCTCACCGTAGACGGAGCGATAGGCCCTGCTACACTATCGGCGCTAGGCCAGTACCTAGGCAGCCGGGACGAACGTACGCTAGTAAAAGCGCTTAATTGCTTGCAGGGGGCGTACTATATTGAGTTAGCCGAACGACGCGAAAAGGACGAGAGGTTCGTGTACGGATGGCTTAAACATAGAGTAGAGGTTTAGTATGTCTTTTTTAGGCAGACTTTTCGGTACAGAAACAGCCCTTAATAATGTGGTAAAAGGTGTCACTAGCGGATTAGATGCGCTAGTATATACAGACGAAGAGAAAGCGAACGACGCAGCTAAAGATAGAACCGAAGCTCGACAAATGGTCGTCCAATGGATGATGGCCACACAAGGTCAGAATCTAGCTAGGCGACTTATCGCCCTGTCAATAACCGGTGTGTGGCTTACTATGTACCTGCTCTCTGTTCTTTGTAGAATGGCTGCGGTGTTCGTAAATGATATAGGTGTCGTTACTTCTGACAAAGTGGACCAGGTAGGCTCTGTAGCAAAAGAGGCAGCTATAGATATGAACCCTGCCGTAATGCTTATACTGGCGTTTTATTTCGCTGCACCTCACATGGGAGATATAGCTAAGGCTGTTACTAACAAATTCACTAACTCAGTGAATAAGGGGTAGTTAGTATGTCCTCTACCGCGGCTACAGGCCCTATCCAGCGAATCGAGAATAAAGTAGACCAGACGAATAACGACGTACGGGAACTTATAAAAGCAATATACGAGCAAAGTGTATCCATAACTCGGCTAACTGAACAGATGAAAAACTCCACGGAAGCAGTAGACAGGGCACACAAACGGATAGACGCTGTTAATGAGAAGGTAGAGTCGTTACGCGACCTACCTGTCGAGGTCGAATATATAAAAAAGCACATAGAGACTATCGAGAAGAAGCAAGGCAACACGGAAGGCAAAACCGTGGAGAATATGATAGACCTAGCGCGTCGCTCGGGTTCCGTCTCAGTATTTCAAAAATACGGCTGGTTTATATTCTTAGGGATGTTAGTAATAGGTCTCGCTGCCGTCGGTAAAATCGGGTAACGAATATGTCGAGCTATATCGAATCCAATCTACTGCACCAAGAAAATATTTACTATCAAGGCTGGACTAGCCTGTGGTCACTAGTTCCGACGGTCATCTTTGGTCTAGTACTGTTACCTGCGTCAGGTATCGGTGCGGTGTTCTTGTTCTCTGCCGCTATTACATACTTTAGTACGGAACTGGCCGTCACGAATAAGCGCGTAGTTACTAAGCTGGGGTTTATCCGCCGAAAGACTGTAGAGCTTAATATCCGCAACGTAGAGAGCGTACAGGTCAAACAGGGGTACATAGGCCGCCTGTTTAATTTCGGTACTGTGATTATCTCAGGCGCTGGCGATCAACAGGCGAAGATACCAGGGGTATCCCACCCGCTGACATTCAAGAACAGCTACTACGAGGTACAAGAGTCGCAAGCATAGCGTCTCGTTGTTGTAGGAGTTGGGTAGCTTTCGACATAATCGTCGGGTGTCGGTACGGAAGGTGGAAGCCTGAGTCACCTGTCCAGTTCAGGAATGCCGTATCAAAATAATCAATAAACACCCCGTATATCGTTTGTAAGTCCCTTAGCTCATTAGCCCATATCTGCCACTGGTTGTCGTCTACGATGCAATCGTCGAACTGGTAGTATATGCAGGAGTGTACAAGCATCTGCGCTGCCTGATACGCTCACGTACGGTCTGTATTGCATTTATCGGCAGGTCGAGTATCGGGTCGGGGGTCATGTTCATATATTAGTCCTTTCTATAACGCTTACCACGCCAACCGCCTGCGGCTTTAATCGGCCAGTCTTTAGCCCACGGAGGCATTACGGCCATAATTCTCTCTAACTCTTCGATAGAGCCCGAGCCTTCGGGTACTTCGCACACTACCTCGTCGTGTACGTGCAGCACGATAGGGTAGCCTGCTTTATCAAGGTTTAGCATAGCGTGAGTAAGTATGTCGCGTGCAGTGGCTTGCACGACGTTCTCGAACAGTTTACCCGAGTATGTCGTCATCGTTACCCAGCCGCCGCCTTCACCCCCACACCCTTCGTAGCTAATCTGGTACTCTTCCATACCGTTTCGGGCTGTAATCGGCGTTAATCTAGGCTTGTGGTAACAGATATAACGACCCGACAATAAACGGCAGTAGAGCACATCGTCGCTCACACTGTGGCCGTATACAATTCCTCGATACTCGAAGCACTGACCTGGTGATAGTAGCGCAGATACGACAGCACCTTCTAACCCGTACAGTTCGGGGGTAAATTCCCAGCGGTCGGGTGCTTTCCTGTGTTGGCCGCCCCACATTTCCACAATAGCGGGGGAAGCCTCACGCCATGCAAGGATGGCTTTTTTAATTTCTGGCTCGGTCATAAAATCACCCGCACCGAACCGAAGCCAAGCTCCTACCCAGCCCCCAAAGCCTGACGCTAACTCGGATATCTTGCCGATAGTCTTACGGCTCGGGTGGTGGTCGCCCGTCTGTTTAGGAAGCCACCACCCATCGAACGAGGTATCTGTGTACCCTGCGTGCGCCATCATTTCCTCAAACGGTACGCCTGTTATTTTACTGGCTCCCATTTCGTATATTTTCCCATGGGTGCGGAATACGTCTATACGCCACTGCTCACCTGCTAACATAGCCGCTACGACACCCTCAATAGCCGAGTAGTCAGAGCATAAAAAATCATACCCAGGGGCTGCGGTGAATAGTCCGCGCAGTGAGCCAGCAATAGCGGCTACTGAGTCGGGCCATACGCGCTCGGCGTAGTCGAGGCTCTTATGTTGGAATAGCTGGAAGGTACTCTCTACGGACTCAGGCGACCACCCCTTCGATTCGCTAAATTGCTCCTGTAAGCCGCAATACGGGCAAGCGTCGAGGTCTTTCGAGTAGTACTGGCCGCAACCATGAATCTCGCTACAGTGCTTAGTTTTAGGGCCGCTGTTAGGTAGGTTTTGTGGTTGCGGTCCTCTACCTGCGAACCGGCCAGTACGATCAGCTCCACAAAACGCAAACAGGCCACGGATACGACCGTCACTGTTTAATCGGTGTTTAATGGCGTAGAGTTTCTTAACGCTGGACGAACCTAGCATCGAGCGGATTTCTACGACTCGACGAACGACGGGGGGTAGGTCTTTACGGGCAAGTAACGTCGTTACAGCCTCGTCGTCCAGCCCGTCAGTGTGGATACCATAGCTAGCGAGGAATCGTATAGTATCGGCCAGCTTACTGGCTTCTGATATTAAACCGCCCGTTATGTACCGTAATTCTTGATTGTATTTCTCTTGTGCTTGCTCAAATATCGCTATGCAACAGTCTAACGCTGTCGGGTCTATGTACACACCTCGGGCGTTTATTTGCTGGTCAAGTATCCACAGTGCCAGCTCGTCGGGTTGTAGGTCGGGTGTTCGTTCCGAGAGGGCGGCTTCTGCGCGTATATCTTGTATGTTATATCGGTATAGTGTATCGAACTCGGCAGGGTTAAGCTGCGGAGTCCAGCGTAGGCTTTTGTTCTTTTTGGTCGGTTTTCTAGGTACCGACAGCTTACGCATAGTCGCCGTACCGCTCTCGTCCTTTAGCTCGACAGCCTGCACGACCTTAGCGGCGGTCTCCAGTTTACCAGGCAGGCTATATGCCTTAGCCTTGGCCATACTGCACCGTAGTTGCTCAATAGCTAAGAACGGCCACCCCATACGGCAATGGCATACGTAATACCACACAAAGAACTCAAACCCGCTATTGTGGGCTTCTATGAGACCTCCCGCTGCTATGTAGTCGAATAGGTCTTGAGGGTACGGCAAGCCTGGCACCCATAGCCTAGGACCCGCTCCGTCTTTAAGGTCATAAGCTAGCGATAGCACCTCGGTAGAGTAATGTTCTGCGTATGCCGCTGCACCGACTAAGGGTAATCCTCGCTTATTTTTAGTGGCTCCGACATACTTCTCGCCGTCGAACAGGAACCCCGCGTCGCTGTAGGTCTCGAAGTCCATATCCGCCAGAACTGTGGACACCCCCACGCCTACGCTGAATTGTTGACCCGCTAAGTAATTAGTCATTTTTGCATATCTGCCTAGGTGTTGTTTTTATTCTCACTGAACCCGTACCTACTGACGAGGGTACTGCTATTCGTACCTGTGCGTCAGGGTTCACGCAAACAGGATTGTTACTACATGCAGAGAGTAACAACAGTAATAGTATTAGGTAATTACGCATATTTCACCTGTTAAAAAGGCCGCCCCTGTACTAGCGAGCGGCAATGGTTTCGAGGGCTTATTGTTGTACCTGTGGCTGTAAAAACCCTGCGTTAGGCTGAACCCCTACGGCTGGCTGGGGCTGCATAGCAGGTTGAGCTGTAGGCTGGGGCTGCATAGCAGGTTGAGCTGTAGGCTGGGGCTGCATAGCAGGTTGAGCTGTAGGCTGGGGCTGCATAGCAGGTTGAGCTGTAGGCTGGGGCTGCATAGCAGGTTG
>BCSF01000079.1_pt1 | contig 40875 bp, 60 predicted proteins | sample 1016431 | NCBI WGS metagenome assembly BCSF01 (sample SAMD00045685;SAMD00045686;SAMD00045687;SAMD00045688;SAMD00045689;SAMD00045690;SAMD00045691;SAMD00045692;SAMD00045684;SAMD00045690;SAMD00045691;SAMD00045692;SAMD00045684;SAMD00045685;SAMD00045686;SAMD00045687;SAMD00045688;SAMD00045689, study... | reverse complement strand
TTTTGTTGAGAGGCTGTGAGCCTTCGTTGATTTAGCTTGGGTTGTTCGTCTGCAGCGTAGGAGTTGTATAAGAGACAGCATTGCATCAGTGTTCTCCGGCTCGTTGGCGGCTTTCGGACTTTCTCCTGCTAAGGCGGGTGGAAATGGAAACGGAAAGACCGCAGCGAAAAAACAGGAAGACACTGCCCCTCCAGTTCAATCTGCTATCGAACCAAAAGATAAACCAAAACAATAACCCAGGAGGGTTATCATGAAAAAGGTTAACACGTTCGTACTGTCAGTTACTATTGCAATTATAGACTATCTCTATAGAGGTAGACACTTTCAACGTTTTTGGGTGCTTGAGGAGATTGCTCGGGCACCCTATTTTGCGTTTTTGAGTGTCTTACATTTAAGAGAGTCTTTAGGTTTGCGTGGTCAGTGGCATGTATACTTAATGAAAGAACACTTCGAGCAATCAGTCAATGAAACCGAACATCTTGAATTTATGGAAAGTCGGGGCGGTAGTGCTTATTGGGTGGATCGCTTTGTCGCCAGACACCTCGTACTTGTCTATTATTGGATCAATGTGGTTTATTATTGGTTGGCTCCTATGTCTGCATACCATTTGTCATACGAAATAGAAATGCACGCTGCTGAAACATATGCAAAGTATCTTGCATATGAAGATTATAATGATAAGGATATTTGGAGAATCATGAATGATGAGATCCAACATTTCCAAGAACTTGCAGAAGCGATGAGGATCATTGATCCCGATCACTTAACTGTAAGAGAAAAAGATTGTGAACCATTTCCACCAGATGTAAGTGACCTAGTAGTAAAAGAGGAGGTTATGAAATGACAACATTTTTCATAATTCTTTTCATTTCCTTGTTAGTATCTGGTATGCAATTAACATGGCCAGGGAGATACCGAGGTTGATATGAAAAAAGAAACTGAGGAAGAAAGAAAAAAACGAATAGAGGAGATCTCAAAGCATCTTCATCCACATGATGATGAACCAGATCCTACTGCGTATATGGGGAACTATAATTTTCCCCAGATGCTTTTTGCTTTCTGCCTTGGTTTCGTAACAATGTTTGTGTTATCAGTCAACGAAATCAACAACTTTAAGGGATGTCCACTCCCTGAATATTTTTTAAACGAAGGTAAAATCAAATGAGTCAATTCTGTTTCACGGATCTCAGTGATCAGCAACGTCGTCTCCTAATTGATGCAGTATGGATGCGTCAAAGACAATACATCGCAGGAGATAGAATGTTCCGAGAGTATGGAAAGATGCTCGACGATCTCCGTGAGGGGTTTGAAGATTATGTTCCTGGACAGTATAGATGAGTAGACTTGTTATATTCGGTGCGACGGGGGATCTTTGTCGCCGTAAATTGATTCCAGCATTACATAAACTTTGGGAGAAAAAATTACTCCCAAGTGATTTTGTGGTTACTGGGTGTGCAAGGAGAGAACCAACTAGAGATCAATGGATTGAATCTCTTGGTGGTGATTATCCTGAAGAATTTTTACATCATCTAGACTATCAATCTGCAGATTTGTCTAGAGTAGATACTTTGGCAAGACTGAAACCATCACCAGAAACGGTGTCTAGTGTTATCGAAGATACTACTTATTTTCTGTCAGTGCCACCTGAGAGATATGCAGATGCAATTCAAAATCTCAAAGAAGCGGGACTTGTAGATGACCAAGAGAGATCCAGAGTTATTATTGAGAAACCTTTTGGGACCGATTATAAATCTGCTGATAGTCTACAGTCTGTGGTGGGCAGATGTTTACGCGAAAAACAAGTATATCGCATTGACCATTATCTTGGGAAAGATACTGTTAATAACATACTTGCTACTCGGTTTAGTAATACTCTGTTGGAACCACTTTGGAACAGGAATTACGTAGAAGAAGTTCAAATCTATGCAACCGAAACCATTGGTTGTGAGGGTAGGTCTCAATACTACGAGACTGCAGGTGCAGTCAGAGATATGTTGCAGAACCATATGCTTCAGGTTCTTGCATTGATTGCGATGGAAGCGCCATGTAAGATGGATGCTAAAGAGATTCGTAGAGAGAAGACAAAGGTTCTTGCTGCATCTAGATTGGGAACTAAACTAATCTGTGGTCAGTACAATGGATATAGAGATGAAGAGGGTGTAGATCCCGAATCAAGAACTCCAACCTTTGTCGCGGGTGACATTTATATTGATAACTGGAGATGGGAGGGTGTTCCATTTCACTTCATGACTGGTAAGAAAATGCCTTATCAGTGTGTTGAGGTTGTTGTAAAACTCAAGTCTCCACCACAACAGTTGTTCAGTGGACATGAATATAATGATCGTATTGTGATGCGTCTTCAACCACATCCACACTTTGATATCAGAATTGATATGAAAGCACCTGGATTTAAGAATGACGTAGAGACTGCAACTCTTACTCATCGTTATCCAGATTGGTTGGGAGTTGACGGGTATGAAAAATTATTGTATGATGCAATTCAAGGAAACCAATCCAACTTCGTTCACTCCGAAGAAGTATTAGAATCCTGGAGAATCGTTGATGACCTTCTCTGCACTGGAGATAAGTGCCCTATCATGACTATTCCTTATTTGTATAGTTATGGTTCTTGGGGACCTCAACAAAAAACAGATTCAATTACTAATTGGGATTATCCAGCATGACACCCACTATTGACCCGACAGATCCAAGGTACTTTTTACAAACCTCGGATGAACCATATGATAGACATCAATACGTCCTATCATACAATGGAGAAAAAGAATTACTATTTGATGATTACGATCACTTGAGAGCTTATTGGTTTGAAGCAGTTCGTAATTTCAGTGGGTGTACCGTACAAGTTTTAGATATCAAAAAGAAAAAGAAAAAGTCGAAGTCGAAAGGAGGATTCAAATGAAAGTTGGAATGATTGGACTCGGACGGATGGGAGAAGGTATGTCCCGCCGTCTTATCGCAGCAGGACACGAAGTACATGGCTATCGCAACAACTATAAAAAAGCTGAAGAACAATTTGAAAAGGGTTATATCAGTGGATGTACCACTTCTGTGGAAGGCCTTGTTCAAGTAGTTCATTCAAGTAAGGGAACCCTTACACAGGATGATGCCAAATCTCCTGGCGTCTTTATGATGGTAGTACCAGCAGAGACAGTAGAGGACACACTAAATGAGCTATTACAATTTTGTGTGGAGGGCGATATTATTATTGATCATGGCAATTCCAATTTTAAGGACTCTCGACGGAGGGCAGAAAGGTTGTCTAAGATGGGCATCCAATATATTGACTGCGGCACTAGTGGTGGTGTTTACGGTCTGGAGCGTGGATATTGTCTTATGGTTGGTGGTGCAAATTCTGCAGTATCCACTTGCCGCACAATCTTTGATGCCCTCGCACCAGGCATCTCTGCTGCCCCACGAACCTGTGACAGAGACGGTTATACTCTCTACCCTGAAGAGTTCGGTTGGATTCATGCAGGAGCTCCTGGCGCTGGTCATTTCGTAAAGATGGTTCACAATGGAATCGAATACGGAATCATGCAAGCATATGCAGAAGGATTTAATATCCTGCATGAAGCAAATGCTGGGTCAAAGTACGTTAAGGAGGGAGATGCTGAGGTCGCTCCAATGGATTGCCCAGAAGATTATTGTTATGATATTAACGTTGCTAAAGTGGCTGAGTGTTGGCGCCGCGGTAGTGTTGTTGGGTCTTGGTTACTTGACCTTACTGCGGATGTACTACGCAGGGATGGAGAGCTTAGTGATTTCGCTGGGGGCGTCTCCGATAGTGGGGAAGGTCGTTGGACTGTCCATGCTGCTGTGGACCTTGGCGTACCCGCTCCTGTCATCAGTAGTGCGTTGTGGTCACGTTTTGAGTCGCGCCGTCTTGGTGCTTTCGCAGCCAAGGTTCTAAACGGTATGCGCGCCATGTTCGGTGGCCATGATGTAAGATGATAATTAAATAGGTATATAATTGTCATACCTACAATGAATCTATTTCTACGCCCGTTGGAAGATCCAAACGGAGTCACCTGGTCAATCATCTGGTGTCTCGTTATTCTTCTAGCGGGTGTTGCTTATTACATATACACCATTATGAAAATGGCGTATGCAGAACTTGAAGAGGACGAGAATGATCACGGCTGAAGATAGTTTTCTTACTGAAGAAGAACGAAAGTTTGTTTTGGATTATTGTAAGAACGCTAGATTTCGTTATGGAGTTGCAGATTCAAGCCAATTTCTTCCTACGGGAATGGTTGCAGACATCTATAAGAATGAAAAAATATATAAACTTTTTAGTGATACGACTAAAAAATATGCACCAGGTAGAGAAATATATTGGATGCATGTAAATTTATTTGTTCCAAAGGAAGTTCCATACTTTCATACCGACTCTGAAGAGGAAGGAGATCTTACATTTTTATACTATCCCAATGATAATTGGCATTTTAATGATCTAGGATCCACTGAGTTTTTTGTAAATGATCAAGTGATTGGTGTCCCACCAATTCCAAATCGATTAATTTATTTTGATTCTCAATTGAAACATAGAGCAACTACATTTAGATCTGATCATAGATTCAATGTTATTATCAAATATAAATCAATAGAAAACCTAAAAAAACTATATGAAACTGGAGATGCTTCCCCAGATAAATGGAATATCTCTCCTTATAATCCTATATAACTGTAGATACGATAAAACCAATGGGCGCAATGACACCACCAAGTCGGAAGAGTTGTTACAACTTCCGAGTGACGAAAATAAATAGAGTCGTCGATGGGGATACGATCGATGTCACAATTGATCTCGGTTTTGACCTTTATAAAAAAGAGAGAGTTAGAGTTGCTGGTGTGGATACGCCAGAGAAAAGAACGAGAGACCTAGAGGAGAAAGCCCTTGGAATCGACGCAACAAACTGGCTCAAAGAGAAACTGGACGGCGCTATCGCTGGTGATGATGATCTTGTCATTAGGACTGAGCTTGTTGGCGGTGTTGGGAAGTATGGTCGTCTTCTCGGGTGGTTATACATTGGGGACGCAGATGTGTCGCTCAACGAACAAATGATTGACGAGGGATACGCCTGGGCGTATGATGGTGGAACAAAACACAAGAACTTTGAAGAACTTCGTGAAATCCGCAGGACACATGGCACACTTGTTTAATTTTCTGTTTGCAGTAACTCTATGGGTTCAAGTCCCCCAATGGTCAGATGATTGGTCTCATTGTGCTGTTGATGTCCCTGACACATCTTGTCACTGGTATATCGTTAATGCCGACAACACCTTCGGAGAAGGTTTCGACTGGGAAACTGCTCCTTGGTATTCCGCAGAAGGTCTATTAGACATTGCGAATCTTCATGATGAAACATTGCAAGATGGTGAGTTGTACACTATGGACGCTCTTCAAACGCTAAATAGGAACGACTCGAATTCTTGACGATGCAAAAAGTAATTAATGTTATTGCACTCCTATCAGGTCTGACCTCATTGGCATTCATTGGTGGGAGTGTTTATATTGTTATGAACCAAGATGCGTGGAGAGAAGAAGCGAAAGAACGTCTAACAGAACTGGTTGCAGGAGCAATCACTGATGAACTACCAGGTCTGATGGATGGTTTGATTCCTTTAGAAACTGGTCCAGCAGTACCTTTTGGTGAGACAGGTCCTGCATCAGGAGTAAGATTGCCATGAAGTTATTCCAGAGTACCAAAGAGGAACCAGGCGACTACTATCCAGAACCCAAGAAAGAGGTAAAAACTATGAAACCGATGAAGTGGTTTGTTATTACTGTTGGTGGAATTGTTGGAGTTGCTCACATTGGTATTCTGGGACATTTACTGAAACCTCAACCTGAGGTTCATCAACCACCTGCATTCAATATTCCACATACTCCTTACTCGTCTTATAAAATTAAGGCAGGTAAAGATGGATATACAATTGAATATCGCGCAAATGATCCTAAAGTTCTAGAATCATCTAGAACCCATGCTTCTGATAAGAATAAGAAAGGACTCTTTGGTGGTGGCACAGAAATACGTCGAGAGACTCGTTATGATCAATACACCATGGAAGGGGTCCGTAATATGGGTTCAGGAGGTGCCGTATTGGACGGTGAGGGAAAGTCTGCGAAAGACGTAGAGTGCATCGTGGCGGACGCTGGAGCACGGTCACAGGGTGCAATGGCAGGTAGTGCTATCGCTGCTGGTGTTGCAGTTCCTGCTGTAATCAACATTCCATATATTGGATGGTTAGCTGCAGGATGGGCAACTTTGTTAGGAACCAACGTTGGATCTGAAGTAGGATCACAAGTAGGTGAAGTGTTTAATGATTGCTGATGGAAATCCGTGATATTGCTATTGATGATGTGAATATACCTGACATTCAGGTTTATCAACCACCTGAATGGACAACAAATCCTTCAGCAATATTCACTGCTCCACCAGTAACGGTGGAGATTGGTGTGCCTATTGTCAATATGCCTGGGTGCGTAGAAGCACATGAACAGAATACCACCAGGGAAAGGAGTGGTATTATTGGTGAAGATGATCCCAAGGGTGTAAAGACTTTTTGTGATGCGGGTGTGCCATCTTTTGGGCCGATTGATTACAACCCAGATGAATTGGAGTACAACTACGAGCCACCTGTTCCAAAAGTAGAGCCGACGGATAGACCAGAACCACCAGCACCAGTAACACAAACCGAAACACCTCCACCACCAAAGTGTCCTACTAGGGAACAAGAATTAAAAAACCCTATAGGAAAAATCCTAGAGGGTAATAAAAAGGTTACTGGTTACGAACAGGTTGGTAAAGAATGTTTGATGGTAACTGAAAATCTGACCATCCCTGATCAGATTGTTTCAAATATTCCTAATCCTGGAGTAGTAACTGCTACTGCTAGTATTGCAGTTGTTGCTACAACATCCGCTCTATTAGCAAAACCGTTGGCAGACTTACTGTTGAAAGTAGTAAAACCAACGGTCAAGAAAGTTATCAAAAAAGTTGCTGCTATCAGGGGAAAGACCGTAAAGGTCGAGTCTGTAAGGGATCGCCGAGATGAGCAGCGTCAGAGGAGTGCTGCAGTTCGGGCATTACGGTTAATGAAGAAGAAGTAGACTGTGGAATATTGTGACGATGTGGCGTAATAGTATTTTTACCAACTACCATCACATCCGCACAAATCTTTGCCATCTCTGTACCAGGTTTAAAATATATTCCACGTTGCATTAATTCGCCACAATTCTTAAGTCTGGCGATCTCAAAGTCAAGGCGCTTATTTGCAGTCAACTGTTTTTGTAGTGAAATCTGAGTTGCTGCAGCTTCTTTACATTGATCCTGTAACTTTTTATCTGTCGGTGTACTCCAAGTCATGGAAAAACCGATAGAGAGGTTATAATTATCTTTCTGTCCCGTTCTGACTGGATCATAAAATTGCACAGAACCAGGATTATCTAAAAGACCATCTCCAGTTGGATTGCCTTCATCATCGAAGGCGCCAACATTATCGCTCATATCATATACAGGACTGTCATAATAATCTTCAAAAGGTTTTGATGCCGATACACTTCCTGTTACAAATGGGGTGAAATTTCTTGTAGGACCCTGACATTGGATTCCACCGCCGTACGTATTCGTAATATATGGGCCTTGCAACACCTGGACGGCTTGATTTGTGACGCTGCCACTACTATTAGCAATAGGAGAAGCGGTAGCAGAGACGCCACCAACAGTTTCTGCCAAGGATTGAGATGGGAGAAATCCAATTAGAATTACTGGGAGAAAATACTTGTAGTATCCGTTATGCTTGTTACTTCTGTCTCTCTTTGGATAATTGTATGGTTGCTCAGGCCGGGCCCCGAGTAAGTTTCTGTGAACTGAAACGCCGCTCCTGGTGTTGTCTGAGTGAAGGTTGGTTTGCTTGTTACGCCTGTCCATGATGATGTCACACCGTCGATAGTTACATTAACTGCACCTGTCCCTGGGGAAAGGTTTCCACTTGCGGTTACCCCAGATCCAGTTGCTGAATATTGGTAACCTGTATTATAGTCCATCGAATTGATGGTTTCCGTGATTCTGCTGGTCGTCTCCGTATGGCTGGTCATGGAGCCTTGTGTAAAATTCGGGACCACTGGAACCGAGTATGCGGGTTGAAGTAGTCCATGAATCACCCCAAGAACCAATCCGAGACCGATTGCTTCTTGTAATCTAGTCATCAGTCGATAACAGTAATTTCTGAAACGAACTGGCCAGTAGCAGAAGAACCTGCGCCGCCAGCGGTTACGGTAAGTGCTCCAGTAGTTAGAACAGTACCTGCAAGATCTCCAGCAGTGCCTGAGGCATAAGAAGTGGTGCTAGAGAAATTAGGCACCGTACCTACAGTAGCTGCACTAGTTGGAACTGCATCACCTTGAGTATAAGATTGACTGAAAGAGAATGCGGAACCCGCTGTATCCTGAGTAGCAGTAATCGTACCAGGATTATAGACACCAGAAGTGATAGTACCAGCAGATACAGCACCTGCAGTTGAACCGTCCGTAGTATCAATATTTGAGCCAGAGATGCTGAAGGACGAACCAATTCTTGTTGCAGTAGTTCTTGCTGCGTCAACAGTCAGTTGAACACTGGAAGCATGTTTTGTAACCAGTCCGCCGGCATTTGCTGCACTTGCGGTCATCAATAGCATAATAAGAGGAATAAATTTCTTCATGTGAAAGGATATTATGCACATTATGCCCTATTTAGGGCACTTAATATTGTCATAACAATAACTATTAGCTTACAAAGTTAATTGTACCTAACATACCTCCGTGAAGTGTACACTGGTATACAATTGAACTGGGTCCATCAAATGGAACGGTTAATATTTGTGTACCATTTTGAGATCCAGTTAGGAAACTTCCCCCAGGAGCATAATTTGAACCACCACTGCTGACTCTTAAAGCAAATGGGTGGCCACTTCCAGTTGAGTTTTCTAAGATATAAGTAAATCCTCTATGGAAGTAAAGAGTTGGGTTATTTGTGCTGTTAAGAACACCTGGTCCAGCAAAACGATATGCAGAAGAACCGCTTGCTGTGATGTAATACTTTGTGGTAAATCCCCTGTCGCTACCATCACCAGTTGTGGTGTTACCTTGGAATGATGTTGCGGTTACAATTCCACTAAAGTTTTGGTTAACTGATGTTAGATATCCAGCAGATGCATGATTACCCCAACCATATGCAGTATCCCAATTAGAAACGTTAGTGTTAGCAGCAAAACCAGAAAGATCGGGTGGAGTATAAGAGAAAACTCCATTTGAATTATTATATGAGAGTGCTGCTGTTCCAGCGGATGCAGTAGAAACAGAAAGATCTGTTAGTGCGATACCTCCACCACCGCCACCACCAGAATAGTTGGTAATATTACTAGTGGAGATACCTGTAATGTTTGCACCATCACCCGAAAAAGCAGTTGCAGTTATAACGCCTGCGATACTAGTGTTTGTTGTTATTGCAACCTGTTGACCACCAATATTTAAGTCACCTGCACTTTCAATGGTCGGTGTCCCTGCAGCGCCAATTACATTTAATTGTTTTACACCAAAAGGTTTTTGCGTCATGACACCTACTTTTTAACTATTTATTCCTGGACTCTAATTGTTATGTCGCCAGTGAATGTGATACCATCTCCACCATCTATCAACTTAGTTAAATTTGGTTCTGCACCTGTTGGAGCATCCCAAATGACAGGTGCATCACTACCTTGGAGGGTGCGGTCATCAGTCCACAACGAACTTGTGTAATCTGCACCACCTTCAACACCAGCATACACTGTAGATGTTCCTGCGGAATCTGTACTTCCCGCAAGAGGACCACCCAAAGCTGTTTTAAACCAGTGTTTCATATCTGCCCAGGTCCAATCCCTATTATATTCAAGTTTAGTTGCCATGATACCAACAGCAATAGGAGTTGCTGAACTTGTACCGTTGAATAGTCTATCTTTAGATTCTGCAGACAGTGTTCCATCAAGAGTATAATAATTGTCATATCTGATATAAGTGGTGCTTGCATTGTCATCTGCTGCGGACAGACTGAGATCACATAGTGCAAAAATATCAACACCGTTTCCCATGGTGCTGTAGGTGGTTTTAGCTTGTCTATAAAAAGTTGAAAGTCCAACTTCGTTAGAAGCATTTTGTGCCACACCTTCCTCATCCAATGCACCAACTCCAATTCCTTTATAGTAAGCTATTCCATTATCATCATGTCGTTTACCAATTTGACCTGGATATCCAATTCTGTTATAGAATGGTCTAAATGATATTCCAGACATACTGGAATATCCTGATCTTTTTGCTTCATCGGGAGTCTGACCAGAAGACGCTGAATAGTAGTTATTAAAATCTGGGTGATCCCCTCTTACTACTTTTTGATCTCTATTACCAGCAGCGTAACAGAAAATAACTCCAGATTCCACAAGTTCTCTGCCAGCTTGAAGAACAGAATTATCATATTCATATTCGATTACTAACGCATTACTATTACCAATAAGAGGACCTACTCTAGAACCATAAAATACTCCATTCGATCCGTCCAATGGAGCCTGACCAGTTCCTGCAGCATCTCTGTGGTTAATATATCCACTGGAATAAGAATTTATTCTATGACTCCAACTATTACTGGAAATAGTTGGATCTTTTGTACCATACAGAGGGTTGATTGGTTTGATTTGATGGAATACTTTTTGCATATCAAATCCAACTTCCCAAAATACTCCATGTTCTCCATACAAATTTAAGAACCACTTGTTTGCATTATATGCCCAACCATATTGTCTACCATATGCTTGTGAGGCGCATGGAGTTCCATGGAAACCTGCATTATCTTGATAATCAGTATTGTCTCCATTACACCTTGCTCTTGAATATTCAAGATCTACAAGGATAGCACCGAAATCTTCGATTGAACCTGGAACTGCTGTTCCAGTACCGATACCTTGAGTCACGAATTTTGGTGACCTGTACATTGTATCGTTGTTTCTCCACCAATTTCTAGCAGTAACATCTCTAGGTACGATAGTTCCGTCCCAACGTACTTCTAGTCTGTTAGGATTTGCATTGAAGAAGTCTGGGTCCAAATAATATGGAGCATCTAAAACTAAATCAAGAAGATCACATGTACCTACTGTTGAAGAGATGCCACTATTAGATAATTTATTACCACCAACATAATTTTGTGGAGTGTCTGACGTAGTGAGTGTACTGATACCCAAAGTATTTTGGAATTCAATATGACCAAACCACATATCTTGGTCGCATACAATAACGTCTACGTGTTTACCAGTTCCATATTGTGGTATTTGACTACCAAGTTGAATATATGATCCTGTTGTGGATGCAACTCCATCTTGGTTTGCGCCATTAGACCACCAACCACTAACCCAAGGACTTTCTTTTTGAACATGTCTCAACAGTTGCATTGACCCTCGGTTCTTCAAATTTGAACCAGGAGTGGTTGTTAGATAACTGTTTTGGTTTGAATATCCCTGACACCAAACATTAGATGCATATCTATTCACTTTCGTCAAACTTTCAACTAAATCATCAGGGTTATCCATATAAGTTCCTGGATATGCTGCAGCATTAATGGTTACATTTGTAACGCCAGGATGATTTTTCAACTGTTGAACTTCTTCATCATCTAATAGATAGATTCCTCTGAGATCACTATGATTACATGCACTTGGACACTCTACACTTCTAGATGGAATATTGTCTTCAAGAGTTCCATCTTGCATTAAGATTTCATGAACATGTTCCCAGTCTTCCTTTGTGCGACAAAAAACACAATATTCTTTTTTTGCTCCCGATTCTGTTGGTTCTTTTGTTAAAGTTTCTTTTTTAGCTTCAAATGCAACTCTTCTTTGTTCCAACCAATCTTCGTAACCTGCTTCAGTAGAAATCATTTCTTACCCCCCTCAAAGCATTTTGTTTGCACTGAATCTATAAGTAGTAACTCCAGATATTCCAGTTAAAGGAACTAAGTTCACTTGAATTTGGCCTGCAGCAACAGAAACTGATATGTCTGCTATTCGATTTGGTTCGTACATTACTCCATATTCCGATACATATGCAGTTGTTCCTACACCCATCACTAGTGCCTTTTGTGCCTGGTAGTTATTACCATTGATAATATGTATTGTGTATTCTGCTGTTACAAAGTCATCAACGTAAACATCTATTTCCTGAGGTGTTCCTGCAGATGCAGTAAACGAAGATGATGCAACGCCACTGCCCTGGTATACAGAGTTCTTGACTTGTAATACAGCATCTCCAACTGGATTTGTAGTTCCTAGACCGATTGATCCACCACCATCAACCAGAGAAACACCATTTGTAGCTGTGTTGAATAAACTCTCTGCACCGTTTGTAGCTGACCAAACACCATCACCTCTGAGGTATGTACTACTGCTTGGAGTTCCGCTAGTTGCAAGTCTGTTTACATTGACCGTACCAGAAGTGATGTTGGTGCCATTTAAGTTTGTGATATTAGAACCATCACCACTTAAGGTGCTTGCAGTTAGTCCAGTGCAATTAAGGTTTGTGGTTTGTAGGATATTGCTGGATGGATTGAAGTAAAGGACACCACTATCAACTTCAAGTTCTCTGTAACCACCACCAGACTGAGTATCTCTTAAGAATGGGATTAGTTTGTTTTCACTATTGTCTGTAGATTCATAGACGTAAGAGAACGTTGTTGATCCAATACCTCCTCCACCACCAGATTGGTCTACCCAAGCATAGTCGGATCCATTCCAACTTAATACTTGATCAGATGTAGCAGCAGATACGTTAAGGTGAGTATCTACATCATTATTTGTGAAGGAACCACCTCCACCTTCACCAGCAGAGTATCCTATGATCTGAGATGTGGTGATACCAGTTATTTGTGAACCAATACCGATTAACTCTGTTGCATGGAGAGTTCCAGTGACTGTCGCGCCAACACTAGTGGTTTCTAATTTCTTAGAACCGTTCCACCAAAGTTCTACAGATCCAGCTGAATTAAATACGCCTAAATTGACATCGCTAGGATTTTTAATCTGAAGAGAACTAGTCTTTAATATGAAAGATCCCCCACCACTCTCTTCAATATAACTTGTTGTTCCATCACTGTAAATTACTAAATCATCGTTAGCACCAAATCTCAATTTATTATCATTTCCAAGAGATATGCTAGAACTGAATGATACATTACTAGTAAATGTAGAATCACCACTAACGTCTAGACGATTAAAGGAAGAAGATCCTGTAGTAGCAATACCAACTATACCAGTAATAAAACCAGCATCATTAGTCAACTCACTTGTGCTGGTGGCTGAGGTGGTGATATATCCAGCAGAGCTATGATCTCCCCAACTATAAGAAGTATCCCAATTGGAAATCTGAGTGGATGTAATTGTTGATGCAGTTCCCGTGTAAGCAGGAACGGTTACAGTTGCAATGTCTCCAGATATAGAAGCAGTAATTCCAGCACCTGCAAAGTTTAAAGTCTTTGCAGATCCTACTAGAGATCCCTCATCCCTAATACTGAGAGATACGTCAGTTGCTGCAACTCCTGTGAGTCCAGAACCATCTCCAACAAAACTGGTTGCAGTAATAATACCAGTGATATTTTGATTACCACTCTGACTTAAGTCAGCAGTAATTTCTACTTCATTATTAAACGAATCGAGAATAAGGTTTCCTGTTTGGGTAGTAATTCTATTTGCTAGAGTACCTCCCATGATAAGGTCACCAGCATCAACTCTAGGTGTGCTTACGTTATTGTCTAGTAGATCTATGCCTTCGTTGAAGGTAACAACTCCAATGAATACAGATCCTCCTGTAGTTACAAATCCAACTGTTGCATTATTGACATAACCTTCGGATGCAAGCCCTGCAATAATACCAGATGTCACAAAACCTGCATTGTTTGTTAGATTGCTGGTGTCCGATGGAATGGTAGGTTTATCTTGTAAATCAACATAACTACCAGAGAAAGTCTTGATACCAATCTGAGTATCAACGTAGTTGGTGACATATGCGGTAGTTGTAAATCCCCTGCTTAGAACATAACCATCAGTTACAAATCCAACGATTGCGTTGTCTACATACCCCGTGGTCGCCATGCCAACAACGGCATTGTTGATGTTACTGTCAACATAACCTTCGGATGCGAGACCTACGATAGAAGTTGTTGTGGCGTATCCTGTGAGGTCTGGTGGGGTGTATAGAAAAACACCTGTTACTTGATTATAAGAAAGAGATGCAACCCCTACAGAATTCTGAGTGACTGATAGATCCGAAAATCCAATACCTGCTCCACCAGATCCACCAATATCTGCAGCAGCCTGCCAAGAGTCACCAGACCACTTAAGAACTTGTCCAATTATTGGTGATGGTGTGTTTACGTCATTCAGATCACTGATTGTTGTAGGAATACCTGGTCTGCCAGATAGATCACTGTATGCACCAGAGAAAGTTTTGATACCGATCTGAGAATCAACATAAGTTATTGCAGCATAGTTGCCGATATTACTGATGTTTAGAGTCGTAATCCCAGTAATTCCAGAACCATCACCAATCAATGATGTTGCGGTAAGGACACCGAGATTGATTCCCTTAGTTGTACTATTACCAAGTCCTAGAACATCATCAATGGTTTGAGTTTCAGTGTATGATGTGAGATAACCAACCGTTGCGTGATTACCCCAGTTATATGATGCATTCCAATTATTAATATCAGCGGTTCCGATTCCTAATGAGATTGGTTCTTCTCTTTCCCACTTACTAGTTGCAAAATTATATCTAAGAATGTTACCATTCCATCCAGAGTCTGGAACATCATCTAGTGTATCACTAAGATCTGTAAGTTTACTACTGGTATCTAATAACTGAACCCATGCACCAGCATGTGCAAAATAACCATGCCCAGTTTCATGAACATGTGCAAACATGCCATGATATGTACTTGGACTTACTGTGTTTAGTCCACTAAGAGTTGCCCAAACGTTAGAATAGTAGAGTTTATCTGCAGTAAGAGATCCTATTTTTATATCTCTAGTGGTTGAACTTCCCAGACTAACAACATCATCTAGTGTTTGTGTCTCTGTATACGATGTAAGATATCCTACTGCACCATGATCTCCCCAACCATATGCTCTATCCCAGTTTGTGATATCTGCGGTAGTAATTCCACTGTATGGGTACGTTGGGAAAGATACTGATACTGTTGATATACCGTCACTGACAGTTGTTAGATCCAGATTGGAACCAAAGTCAAGTTTAGTAATACCTCCCTTGATTACATTATCATCTCGTACCTGAATACTTCCAATTCCAGCACCACCGCCACCAGTTCCACCTGATCCGACAAAGATACTTGAAGCAACAGAGATTCTAACTCTACCAGCACCATCTGGAGGACCGACTTCAATATTTTCTGCAAAATTTAGTTCTTTTGCAACACCTCTTCTAGTTCCATCCTCATAAACATCAATACCTGCAGTTGTTGCGGTAACATTTGTTAGTTGAGATCCGTCTCCAAAGAATTGGAGAGCAGTTACAATTCCAGCAACCTTTAGATCTGTAACTTGGATTGACTGAACTGTTGAAACACCTGTATTTGTTAGTCCAGAAACCTCAATAGATGGTGTACCTGTAAGATTTTGGGCAAGAGTAGAAATGCCTGCAGTGCTTGCGTAACTAATTACATCCGCACCATCCCCGAGGGTGTTGTAAATCTCCGTAAAATTATCATTAACTTTGGATAGACCCGTTCTCAACGGATCTCCATTTCCATCATTGGGAGCGTTTCCTATGTTAATAACACGTTTAGACATTAAAACTCCGCCCTATGTCCCTATTTTATTATATTTATCGTACACATAAATAAGAAAGTTCTCGATTATGTTAATGAAAAAAATGATACAGGAACTAATCGAAGTCTTCCAAGATTGGAGACAAGATAGAGCATTTAAAAAGAGATTGAAAAAACAACAGAAACGTGATCCATTTATTTACAAATGATGACTAGATGGGGAATCTCCGCGAATAGTCACAACGCAGCATTAAGTGTATTCGTTGGAGATCAATTAGTCTTCGCTTCGTCAAGTGAAAGATATAGTAAACTTAAGAATGATGCTCATCTATGTAAAGCTTTAATAGATGAGGCTATGTGGTGGGGGAAACCTCATGAGATTTATTGGTACGAAAATCCCAAACTCAAATCATGTAGACAGTTTCTTGCGGGTCAAAAAGTACCTAAGGGAGAAAACAATATAAGAAAGTATATTGAAAAGTATATTGGAGATGTTCCTATCCGATATACAACTCACCACAAGAGTCATGCATCCGCAGGTTACTATACAAGTGAATTTGATAATGCTGCAGTTGTGGTATTAGACGCAATAGGAGAGTTTGAAACTTTTACTATATGGAAAGGTCGTGGTGATAAGTTGAGGAAAGTGTATTCTCAATCATATCCTTCTAGTTTGGGTTTGTGGTATTCCGCAATGACTCAAAGATGTGGATTAAAACCAAATGAGGAAGAATATATTCTCATGGGTATGTCTGCATTTGGCGATCCTGACAGACTTTATAGGGAAATATTGTCAGATTTCTTTGATCTGAATAAGAATCCTTATTGGGTGAAACATAATCTACATAAAGGTTGCTCAAACTGGAGAGAAGATCTTCATAGTCAGAAAGATATATTCGATATTGCTGCAGCAACACAGAAAGTTTATGAAAAGATACTAGAACGTGTTCTCATAAAAGCAAAGTCATTAGTAAAGAGTGAAAACCTAGTGTTTATGGGTGGGTGTGCATTAAATTGTGCTGCCAATCCTATTGCATATAAGTCTTTCAAAAATGTTTGGATTATGCCTGCGCCTGGTGATGATGGTAATGCTATTGGCGCAGTTCTCGCACACCATAAAAAACACATTAGATGGCCAGGTCCATACCTAGGAAGAAATCTTGGACACAATACCAAGAATGAGATGATTGTTGAAGATCTTCTTAGGAACAAATTGTGTGGTATTGCAAGAGGTCGTGCAGAGTTTGGTCCTAGGGCACTAGGAAACCGTAGTCTCATCGCAGATCCTAGGGATAAAGACATCAAAGACCAAGTTAATGAAATCAAGAAAAGAGAAACATTCAGACCATTTGCTCCTGCAATCCTAGAAGAGTTTGCGAGTGAATACTTTGACATGCCTTCAGAGAAAAGTCCTTACATGCAATTGATTGCAAAATGTAGAAGACCAGATCTCTATCCTGCAATCGTTCATGTGGATGGTACTAGTAGAGTTCAAACTGTATCTAAAGAAGATAATCCTGAATTTAGAGAACTTCTAGAACTATGGTATGAAAATACTGGTTGCCCAATGCTTTTGAATACTTCGTTAAATATAAAAGGAGAACCTATTCTGAATAGTAAAGATCAAATTCAAGAGTGGGAAGAAAAATACAACGTTAAAATTTGGACATGACAACATTAATTGCTTTTGGTGATAGTCATACTGCTGGCGCCGAAATTGATCACAGATGGGGTCGAGGTAATCCTAAAAAAGCTTACCCCGCTAAAATTGCTAATCACTATGGAATGGACTATGAGAACTATGCCCAAGTCGGGGGTAGTAACTACTGGTTAATGAAAAAATTTATGTCCAGAGTTCAGATAGGACTCCGTAGAAAAGAGAAGATGTTTATGGTCTTTGGTTTCTGCGAACCTGCAAGAAATTTTGTTAGTAGTGGTAGAGGAACTATGCACGGAACTCCATACCTCTTGGCAAGATACCAAGAAGGAAAGGTAGAAGAACGTGAAAGAGTAAATGAAAAATTATTACGACTATACGAATACTGGTTAAGAGCACATACAGACGAAGAAGTTCATAGTATGTCTCTAGACATTATATGGCAGATTCAATGTATTTGCAAACAATATGATATTCCATATTTGTTTACTTCTGCTACCGACTTTTATTATGGCGATTGGTCAAACATTGATCCAAAATATTACTATGGACATCATGCGACTAATAAAACGATCTATGAACCAAGTAGACCTGGTAATGTAATTGTTAGAGAACAATATAGTTATTGGGGTGTTGCTACAAATCATCCAGATTGGAAACATCTGAAAGATACTGATCGTTGGTCTATGCACTATCCAGAAGAATATCATGAATACTGGGCGAGTCGCCTGATCAAGTTCATTGAGGATCAAAAGATTCTTGAAGATAAAGTTGACAAAGCCCTACAAACATCACTATAATGACTCTGTGGAGTTTCAGAAATAAATATAGCTAAACTTAAAAAGCTATATGGTTGATTATGAGAACCCTTGGATGTACGAGGGTCGTGCGTTTTTGTCGGAAGATATTGGAGATAACTACGGATTCGTTTATAAAATTACAAACTCGCTTAATGGTAGAGAGTATATTGGAAGAAAATATTTTGTCCAGAAGCGGAAACCAAAAGGTGGTAAACGTAGAGTCACCTCAGAGTCTGATTGGAAAAAGTACTATGGGTCTTGCCCTGAACTGAAAGAGGATATAAAGAAGTACGGGAAGCAGAACTTTTCTCGCCAGATTTTGAGTATACATACTACACTAGGAAAAGTAAACTACGAGGAGACCCGTCAGTTGTTCGTCCAGGGAGTCCTGACCGAATCGCTTGACAACGGTGTCCCGAGGTTCTACAATTCTAATGTTCTCGGCCGTTACTACAGGAAGGACTACTTTCATGGAACAAGATCTGATGAATGAGACCCAGCTTCTCAAGGACAGTATCATTGATCGCATCCATGACCTAGTGGCTATGGGTGATTATCTGAACGCTTGTGCTGTTTATGAAGAATTCAAAGAATCATTTGAGGAACTTATCTGACATGTGGATGAATGCCGCTTTTGTTGGTGGAACTGGAGTTCTTTCAGCTTTCATCATTCATAATACCAACACCACTCCAGTGGTTACTGCACCACCACCAGTAGAAATCCCCAAGGTAGAATTCAAAGTACCTTCTTGGAAATGTCCTGATTGCACACCAGAAGAACAGTATGTCTTATCAGAACTCCAAGAACACACCCGAATCACCGATCGTAATGCTCTTGCAACGATCATGGGTAACATTAAACAGGAAAGCAAGTTCATTCCCAACATATGCGAGGGAGGGGCTCGAGTTTCTTACGGGGATTGTCATAGCGGTGGGTATGGTCTTATTCAGTGGACCTCAGTAGGTCGTTATAATAATCTGGGCAAGTTCTGTAAAAATTATGGATGTGACCCCAGTAGTCTAGAAGGACAAACTCGTTATATGATTAACGAAAATGTTTTTCAACGTTACCTCCCTGAGTTTGAAGGTAGTGGTAAAACGGTAGATCAGTATATGGTTCCCGCATATTACTGGTTGGGTTGGGGTATTGAAGGAAGTAGGAGAAATTACTCATATAACTATACTAAGAGGTTGGTACTCGAAGCATGATTTTGCGCGCCATTAAAGAACTCCTTTCTCCAAAGGAAATTGAAGAAGAGAAAATTGAATGTGCCGTTGATGGGGAAACAGTTCCCTGTGACACACTAGAAGATGTGTTTTTCAGTCCAGAAGCACAGGGTAGTTGGACAGGTATTCCTGCACCCGCATACCTTGAAGACGATCCATGGTTTGGTCCTGCGCCTACTCTTACAGAGAAACAAGAGGAGTTCAAGGCAGAATCTGAGGCATTCAAAGCAGAAGCTTTGAAATACTATGAGGAACAGACCAATGAACCAGAGAACATCCATGAAGTGATGTATCAGATGTCTATGAGTAGTGGTGAAACCACTATTCAACGGGATCCTATTGGTGGTTCTGAGACATTCCAAGAAGGTCCAGGTGGTTGGCAATCGGGTGTTGGTCGTTGACAGACCCCACCCCTGGTGGTATACTTAAAGAGTTGAGAGATCAACTGCGGTAACCCCCTTGGTAGTTCAGGGTTAGCGGCGATAGGAACTACCGCTTGGTTCAGTAGCTCAGCTGGATAGAGCAACTGCCTTCTAAGCAGTCGGTCGTAGGTTCGAGTCCTACCTGAATCGTTGTCTTCTTTACCATGAAACCAGTAGACATCTTACTTCTAATATCTGAATTGGAAGGTTGCTATACGCACACTAAGAGACTTGGTTTTGAAGAAGACAATGCAATCTTCGATCAGTTGAGAAAGAAGTATTATAAACTATACTTCAAACTCAAGAGAGAAGAAGACAATCCCAAGTAGCTCAGTGGCAGAGCCGCCGACTGTTAATCGGCTGGTCGCTGGTTCAAATCCAGCCTTGGGAGTAAGGGACTGGAATGCATCCTGGCTCACATCTCCGAGAGAAAAAAGAATCGGAAAACCAACCCATGTGAGAGAGAGGTGGGATCCCTCTTGAGCCTCCCCCGCTGACGAGTGGGGGATATTCCCAAGTCGATGTGGCGGAATTGGTAGACGCGCTGGGTTTAGGTTCCAGTGAGGCAACTCATGAAGGTTCAAGTCCTTTCATCGACACTAAATAGAAGAAACTGGGCAAGCCTCCTATGCAGATAGTAGAACCCCATTCGACCATACTGGTGTTAAACAGTTCATACGAACCATTACACTTCACCAATTGGAAACGAGCGATCATTCTACTATTCAAGGACAAAGCTAAGTTAATCTCAAAAAGAGTCATCAGACTCGTTAATTACGTGAGACTACCTTTCATACGTTTGGGAGAGATGTTTCCCTCCCGACATTTGATTTACAAACGTGATAATTATGAATGCCAATATTGTGGATCTAAGAAAGATCTCACTATTGACCATGTGACACCAAGGTCCAAGGGTGGCGATGATACATGGACAAACCTTGTAACAGCATGTTCATCTTGTAATGTAAAGAAAGGTAGTAAAACTCTCAAAGAAGCTGGATTGGTTTTAAAGTCTACGCCAAGAGCACCAATCAGCAAAGTCATGTTAGACTTAGAAAAGACTACAATCTCAGAGTGGAAAGAGTACAACTGGGGTTGACACTAATATAGTCTCACGTTATAATAATCACATGCGGAATTAGTTCAGTGGTAGAACGTCAGCCTTCCAAGCTGAATGTCAGGGGTTCAAATCCCCTATTCCGCTCCAGGGAGATTAGCTCAGCGGTAGAGTGTCTCGTTTACACCGAGGTTGTCACTGGTTCGATCCCAGTATCTCCCATACAGGTACAAACAAATGTTAAGAGTAAGATGCAAAGAATGCAATACAGAATTGACAAGTAATAGTAAAGTTCAGTTCTGTGGATGCCCTAATCAAATGAGGGTTGTGGATGACAAGGTTGGTGCAGTTGACTTGGATCAAGTGGTCATGTTAGACTCGCACAAGAAGAATGAAAGTAAAAATGTTCTTTCGCAAAGTGATCTTGCATACCAAGAAGCAAGACGTTCACGAAAGGTTCGCAAGTTAGATTTTGAAGTTCGATGAAACAATTCTTTCAAATATGGAAGTATTCACTAGGGAGTTTCTCTGATGAAAAAACAGAACCCTATGATAACTACGTGGCTGGCATACGGACTGTTATATTCGTTTCTTATATGGTCACTAATTCTTTTATTGTCAGCGGAGTAATCCGTCATTGGAATGCAAACACTAATAATACATCTGGTAGCGTTTTGGAATGTAGTTGTAATGAACTGTATTCAACCCGCTAATTGGAAATATTGTTATCGAGTCGATGAGTGGTTAATCCCTGACTTAGTACAGGGATATAAAATATGGACTGGGGAAGAACAAATCTACCAGAATGAAAAGGAATACTTGGAGAGTCAATCCGATAGGTGACGGAACCGCTCTTGAAAAGCGTCGAGGTGTTAAAGCCCTTGGGGGTTCGATTCCCCCACTCTCCGTTTTATATTTTCTTAAGGTATGTAACGAGATGAACACATTTGTTGACAGTGTGAAATCTCTAATTACAATATAGCTTGTACAATTAAATACCTATCAAATGGACAAATACACCTACGAGAATTGGGTGAGAGTAAAGGCAACATTTGAAGAATCTGGAAACACAGACAATTTGTTTTATCAAAGAGCCTGTGCGATTGTAGGCGGTAGACCAGACCCGCTAGATAAAATGCTGGGAAAACCAACACTGAATGACACACAGGATGACGGAACTGAAACCTGATCACTACATTACAAAAGAAGAGTGTCAGGAAATGATTGACGATGCAATACGACAACATAATCGTAATGCATCGATAATTAGTTTTTGTGTTGGTTGGGTAGTTCTTGCTTTATTTGCAGAAGGACTTTTAAGACTCATTGGCGTCATTCCTCCACTACTACCATGGCTACAAATCACATTGTAGATTGGATTGGAATTATTACTGCGATACTATTTGCTATAACCATGTTTATCCAAGGTCATTTTATTTTCCATGGAAAATATGGTTATAGACATACTGAAAGAGAAAAAGAAAAGATGTCTGATGCACGTAAACAGATCGAAGACCTTTTAAAAGACAAATGAACGACGACCAAAAAAGAGAGTTTTACAAACAGTTAAGGGAAAGAATCCATCAGTTAAGGATGGGTCACTTATTTGAAGAACCCTGTCCTCTGTACGAACCCGAATGGGATTCTGATACTCGTATGACGTATGATGATCATGAGTAATGCAGAAGCCGTTGAATTTATTCAATTCATAGAGAGTGTATTATGGTTATTTGTTGCATGGCTTTCGGGTGTTTATCTTGGTTATGTAATCGGATTTAGAAACGGAGGAATGTAATGGGTCACACTATGCGTGTTTTCCTTTTAGTATATACATTAATAACCTTTCTAGTAGTCTGGGGACTACACACTGCATACTAATGAAAGAGTCTTTTATTCTCATCGCGTGCTTTACGCCTCTCGCAATCATCTACATAGTAATGAAGATTGCTGTTTGGATGTCCGCTGTTAACGAGGAGAAGAAGTATGTTGCCCAAGAACCCTTCAGAAAACGAGGACCCTATTTGGACAACGCATATGCTGACGTTGACGAAGAGGAAGAGGAGTATGGAGATCGCACAGACTATCGATAATGCTCTAGAAGAGTATTACTCTGAACAAGGCAAACCAGTACCAAAATGGAGAACTAAAAAAGATCCTGACTGGTGGATAGAATACTTAATTAGACTAGGAATTGACCCCAAAAACCCATGATACTTGCACAATTTTTACTATTTTCTTGCGTCCCATTTGTGATCGTAACTTTGTTCTTTGGAACCAAGGGTGGATATTATGACACCGATCAGTATGATGGTGATGGAACTGCTCACAAGGTGTTGAGGTGATTCGGGATAGCAACCCCGTAAAAAGTTCTGTTTACCCTAACGGACAAACAGATGGCAAACTCACCCACCGACAAGAGCAAGGACTTCATTAAGTCTGGTATGACACTTATAACTCAAGTTGATAGTGACAAATATCTAAAAAGAAAGATGATGAACGAACAACAAAATCACCCTGAATCAGAGCAAGCACCATTTCCAGAATCAGAACAACATGGTCATGAGGAATCATGACACACGTTCAATTATTTGTTAGACATGTGATGCAAACCCCTTGGTGTCTTGGCGTCATGGGGTTTTTACTTGTATTTGTTCCTATCCTTGGAATGTGGGCCGTACATCACTATGGATGGGAACATTGGGAACCATTTAACAAACCATTTGACAAGTGGTTCGAGAAGTAGTATACTTAATCTACTACGGGATGTAGCTCAGTTTGGTAGAGCACTCGCTTTGGGAGCGAGTGGCCGTAGGTTCAAATCCTATCATCCCGATTATGAAAATCCAATTCTATACCAAATATAGTAATAAGGACATTATCCCAGAACCTATACCTGCTTCTAAAGTAGTTCCAAAATGGTTTTCTGATATACAAATTGATAAAATAAAATCACCAGTTATATCAGACCCAGAAAATATAAAAGAACTTGAGAGAAATAGAGGTAAAGTCACTATAAAAAAATGTCCTGGTGTCCAGGAGATATTGAAGACTGGATATGTTGTAAGATCCTGGGCAGATTTTGTTTTTAGAGAAGAAGACGGTTTTCTATATGTAAACTGGGTTGATGATCATAGTGATCATCAGAATGGATATTCCCTGCATGGTATGAGTCAAATAGAGGGTATTCCAAATACTCCTCTTTATGGAGGGTTTCACAAAATTATTTCTCCTTGGACTATAAAAACAGAACCAGGAATTTCTGTTATGATAATGGATGCCTTCTGGCAAAACAAATCTAATTTTACATCTGTTCAGGGTATAGTTCACACAGACGTATCTCCTTTGCAATTGCATTGGATGTTTGAGTGGAATTATAAAATCGAGACTGGTATGTCTACCGATATTGATGTAGATAATCAACTTGTTAAATATGGTGACCCCCTATTTTTGGTTATTCCCTTCAGAAGACAATCGTTTGAGATGGAATGTAATTATGTTAGTGAAGAAGAATGGACTAGGATGAATGGTGTAGAACTAACTATGTTGGATGATAAGGTGGCATCTAAATGCCCTTATGTGAAATTTAGACAAACTATTGGTAATCTTTTCCGATGACAGAATTTAACAAAGTATTTTGTATGGCTCCTTGGGTTCACATGAATGTGAACTGCAATGGTGATGTATATCCATGTTGCATGTTGCCTATTCTTGAAACAGAAGAGAATGAAGATACCGATAAGATGCTTGATTATGATGGATTTGATAAAGATAATCCATTAGAGTATCTTGCTGGAGAATGTGACGGAGCTCCTAGAGAGTTTAAGACAGGATCTCTGATCAATCAGTCCATGAAAGAAGCATGGAACAGTGAAGAGATGAAAGAACTGCGTAGAAATATGATCGCAGGAAAGAAATCTAGTTTCTGTACCACTTGTTATAAGGAAGAATCTGTTGGAGCCTTCTCTCATCGTCAAGCGATGAATAATAGTTATAGTCATCACTATAAGTATGTTGATGAAACTAAAGAAGATGGTACGTTTGATCGATTTAATTTAGTTTATTGGGATTTCAGACTCAGCAACGTATGTAATTTCAAGTGTCGCATGTGTGGACCTGGATGTAGTTCTGCATGGGAACAAGAAATGCGGAAAGAGTTTGATATTAAAGATCCTTTCCCCCAGATCGATATGGACATGGTTCGAGATAACATCGAACCTTTGTATGACATTGTGGAAGAATGTTATTTTGCTGGTGGTGAACCTATGATTATGGATCATCACTATGAAATCCTACAAGAATTAATCAAGAGGGGTAGAACTGATGTAAGAATCAGATATAATACAAACTTTAGTACTCTCACATATAAAGGTATCAATGTTCTTGATCTATGGGAACAGTTTGATGACGTTCAGATTATGATCAGTATTGATGGTATTGGTGAAAGAGGTGAACTTGTTCGTAAAGGATTTAATTGGCAAAGATTCTTGGATAATTGTGAAAAATTTAGAGAGAGATTTCCAGATAAAAAAATTACCATCAATTATGTCATCCAAGCATTGACTGCATTTCATGCCATGGATGCACAGAATGAACTTTACTTGCGTGGTATTATTAATGAACTGGATGATTTTTATTGTTGCCTATTACACAACCCAGACTTTCTTTCTGTCTGTATTCTAGATTCGGAAACTAGAAAAGAACTTGGACAAAAAATTAAAGAACACATTAAAGAGACTCTTGTTCCTGCCAACGCAAAGGATTCTATTAACGGATATATAAGTGTATTAAAGCTTCTTGCTAGTGAAAAAAGATCTGATCTTATTCCCAACTTCAAAGCATATATGAATGCTCTGGACGCTTTGCGTGGTGAAGATACTTTAAAAACATTCCCTGAATTAAAGAGAGTTCTACAATGATTGACGAACATGGTTGGACACAAAAAGACCCTATTTCAGATGAGGAATGTATCCTAATTTGTTTGAGAAACGCTCCTTGTGGAACCGACAGAAAACAAGTAGATCGTTTGATCAAAAATTTCCATGAACTTGTGCCTATTTTAAAGGATATTAAAAAATGATTGATACGAGCAGAGTAAAACACGACGATGATGTCTTCTGTGTTGCTCCTTGGTTGAATCTTGATATTCGTCAAGATGGTGAAGTGAAACCTTGTTGTGTTTCCGAATACACTATGGGTGATATCAAAGAGAAATCTCTATTTGATGTTTGGAATGACGAACCCATACGAAAATTAAGAGAAGCTTTTCTAAGTGGGACAAGACCAAAGTCCTGCGAAGTCTGTTGGGTCAATGAAGCATCCAATAAAAGTTCTCTACGACAAGATCTCAATGGATTTTTGAATCCAAAAGATCCTCAGTGGGCTAAACCTGAGTATAAAGATCATATTATTAATGATACAAATGACGATTTCACCGTTAAAAAGCCAGGTTTTGTTCACTGGGATGTGAAACTCACCAGTAAATGTAATTTTAAATGTAGGATGTGTAGTGAAACATCATCTTCCACATTTGAATTAGAACAAAATGGATTTATTTCTGGTCGATGGGATGCAGAAGAAAAAACTTTTGAAGAAGTTCAACAATACATTCCAATGGTCAGACATCTCTATTTTTCTGGGGGAGAACCACTTATTATTGACGCTCACTATAAGATTCTAGATGAAGTCATTAGACTTGGTAGAGAGAAAGAAGTGACCCTTGTTTACAATAGTAACTTCAGCACTCTGGTTTATAAAAAGAAACACATCTTTGAATATTGGGAGAAGTTTAAGAATGTAGAAATCCATATCAGTATTGATGGAACTGAAAAGAGAGGGGAATTGATTCGTAAAGGATTCAACTGGGAGAAGTTTTTGTCCAATGCACAAGAATTTGTTGATAAGTTTCCAGACAAAGGTCATCGATTGTATTTCGATACTACAGTTCAAGCCTTGAACGTCTTTAACGTTGTTGATCTGCACCAAGAACTGTTCAATCGAGGCCTTATGAAAGATATTGACTATTGTTTCTTAAACTTCTTACAGGGTCCTAGGCAGATGTCTGTGTGGGTTCTAGATAGACAGACAAAGAGACTTGCTAAATCCAAGATTCGAGATCATATTGATAACTTCCTCAAACCCAATAAAGCAAAACGATCTGTAGACTTCTACGAGAGTTTGATTACATATATTGATTTGTATCAAGAACAGAAACTCATTCCATCTTTTCTTGACACCATGAGACACTTTGATAAAATTAGAGGAGAGTCTACTATGGAAACATTTCCAGAATTTCAACGTATCTGGGATGTAATTAAAGTAAGAAAAGTCCCCAAACACCTTAAGGATAAGGTATAATAAATATGAAGAAAATCGAAGACATCGAATTTTACACAGTCGAATACTGGCAAGAAAACTGGGATGAACTTATGGATAGAGTAGAAAACGGAGAGACCATTGGGGTTGAAAATGAGGAGGGAGAACGAGCTGTAATGTTGCCTGCTGACGACGAATTCATTAAGATACATACTGAACTCAACAACGACGCTGATTGAGTTCTTGGGGGTCTAGCAATCTGGTGAATGCAGCAAACTCATAATTTGCCTAAGGCGAGTTCGATCCTCGCGACCCCCACTTGACGGATCTCCGTCAATCCCTTACAATACTGAGGTAAACACACAAGACCAATGGCACTCACTACTAAGTTCAAGAAAGACATTCAAATGTTGAAGTCTGCTGCGAACGGAGATTGTTATCTCGATGTAAAGAATCCGAAACTTTACAAGAAAGTTCGTCGTTTCTATGAACAGAACGGAGTAGTCTTCTCGGGTGATGCACTTGACGACTACGAAATGCTTATGGAGAACCTGTATGCAGATCTGTCTTCTGAAGGAGCACTCGCGTGAAGATCATCCTTGAGCGTTTTCCCTATCGTTATGTTGAATGTGGAACCCTAGATAACGGGTTCCCCGACTACCGTATTCAAAAAGCGGATAGTTGGACCAAACGTTACAGTGACATGTATCTTCTTGACAATCAGATGCAACTTCTGACTGCAATGGAAGACTTTGAGTACACCAAATGGCTTGATCCAGAAGGTGTACCTTGTTATCAAAAAGACTCGGTAAGTCGTTAATCTAGCCCTGGTCGGTGAAGGTCCCCCTTCAATCCCGAAGTTTCCTAGTTCTTAAAACTAGGTGGTGGAGTCAATCCCCTTTTGCCCGTGATGGAGACACGATAACAACCCTGGTGCGGATGGGATTATCTCCCGCTCTGTTTCTTGTTTCAGGTGAAAAAACAAGTGGCGTGCATGAAAAGACCTCCTGAGACCCTTGACATCAAGGGTCTTTTTTTGTATCATATATAAGTATAGTCTAAACACAAGTCATGTCTGAAACTAGAAAAACTGCACTGGTTCTTGGTGCAGGTGGATTTATTGGAAGTCACATGGTGAAGAGACTCAAGTCCGAAGGATATTGGGTCCGTGGTGTAGATCTTAAGTACCCAGAATTTTCTGCAACTGCTGCAGATGAATTTGTTCAGGGTGATCTGCGTGATGTAGAATTCGTTCGTCGGGTCATTCAGTTCAAGGGTGAGCAAGGAAATTTCTATAATTCAGTACCTTACCGTTACATCCGTCCTTTCGACGAGATCTATCAGTTCGCTGCTGATATGGGTGGTGCAGGTTTCGTTTTCACTGGAGAGAATGATGCAGACATCATGCACAACTCCGTATCTATCAACCTGAATGTCCTTGAGGAAGTTCGTAAACTCAATGAGACTTTTGATGGAGAACCTGCTAATCATGAGTGTGTGCGTCCTGCACTAGATCAACCTACTAAGATCTTCTATTCTGGTTCTGCTTGCATGTATCCAGAACACAACCAACTTGACCCTGATAATCCCGATTGTCGTGAAGAATCTGCATATCCAGCAAACCCTGATTCGGAATATGGATGGGAGAAACTCTTTAGTGAGAGACTCTACTTCGCATATCATCGCAACTATGGTATCCCTGTTAGGGTTACTCGTTATCACAACATTTTTGGTCCAGAAGGGACCTGGGACGGTGGAAGAGAGAAAGCTCCAGCTGCAATCTGCCGTAAAGTCGCTTACCTCCCAGAGGAGGGTGGAGCTATCGAGGTGTGGGGAGATGGCCTACAGACTCGTTCCTTCCTGTTCATTGACGAATGCATTGAAGCGTCTCGACGACTCATGGACTCCGACTTCATTGGACCTGTAAATATTGGTTCTGAAGAGATGGTAACCATCAATGAACTTGTAGAAACTGCCGCTCGAGTCTCTGGGAAGGAAGTAAGAAAGATTCACAAACTGGATGCTCCTCTGGGTGTTCGTGGACGCAACTCTAACAACGATGTTGTCCGCAGAGAACTTGGATGGGACTACTCCCAAACTCTTGAGGAAGGTATTCGTAAAACCTACGAATGGATCTCTGAACAAATTAACTAACAAGCAAAAATGAAAATTGACATCGTTCGTGACGAAGTAAAGTCATTAGATATTGATCATCTTAAAGCCCTGTCACTCAATCCTAATGATTGGCAGGCAGCAGGTGTCAGTGAGTATCGACTCTATGCATACCTGTCCACTTTCTTTAACAAGACTACTATTCTAGACATTGGTACTAGAACTGGTGGTTCTGCCCTTGCACTTTCATACAATCCACAGAATACTGTACGCAGTTATGATCTTGTGGAACAGGGTGCAAGTACTATCAAAAAAGATAATCTTTCATTCTTCATTGGTAATTTTATGGAGGATGATGATATTGATTGGGATAATGTTTCTATTGTCATGATCGATGTTGATCCTCACGATGGTGCTCAGGAACGAGTCATGATGGACTGGTTGCGAGATAAGGGTTGGAAGGGTATCATGCTTCATGATGATATCGGTCCTGGTTGGCCTGATATTCAACTCATGTGGGATGAGATTCCCGAACCTAAAATTGACGTTACTGAAATTGCTCATATGAGTGGTACTGGTCTTGTCAACTTTGGTGAAGCACACGAAGTCGCTATTGTCTGATGAAAATTCTTGTTCTTGGTTCTAGTGGTCAGGTTGGTGCATACCTGGTCGAATATCTTCGTGAAAAAGGTCATGAAGTAATTGAGTTTGATAAAAACAAAGATCCTCATTGGCAGGATCTTACAATGAATAACAATGCATATCTTATGGAGTGCATGATCAAGGCGGACTTTGTGTTCTTCCTTGCATTTGACGTTGGTGGATCTAGGTATCTGAAGAAGTATCAACATACTTATCGATTCCTTCACAACAATACAAAGATGATGGCAAACGTCTTTGAACAACTTGAAGCCCATAAGAAACCATTTGTCTTTGCATCATCTCAGATGAGTAATATGTCTTACTCACCTTATGGTGTTGCTAAGAAGATGGGAGAACTATACACCAAAGCCCTTGGTGGTAAGATCGTTCACTTCTGGAATGTCTATGGTATTGAGAAAGACATGGACAAGGCACACGTCATCACTGACTTCATTAAGAAGGGATTTGAAACGGGTGACATCTCTATGTTGACAGATGGAACTGAACAACGCGAGTTCCTCTATGCAGAAGATTGTTGTGAAGCACTAGAGTCTGTCATGGAAAACTATGACAAACTCGATTCGGAAGATAATCTACACATTACTTCTTTTGAAGCAACCAGTATTCTTGATATTGGTCATATCATCCAAGGATTGTTTGCAGAGGTTGGTCGCAGTGTGACTGTTACGCCTGCAGAATCCAAAGACGAGGTTCAGAAAGATAAGAGGAATGAGGCAGATAGGTTCATTACTCAGTATTGGAATCCTAAAACCACCATTCAAGATGGTATTCGTAACGTATTTAATGACATGAAAGGAGAGTTCCTATGAAACTACTTACACTTGAAGATTACGAGAAGGCAGGAGAAACATTCTGGCCAAAGTATTGGTATGTTGCCAAGGAACTGGGTGAAAACGCCTCAGCAGAAGATATTATAAAAGTGCTTGAGTCTATTGGCACAGTTGCCTTGAGACTTAAGATGGAAGAAAAAGAAGGTCCGTTCGGTTTTAATAAAACAGAAAAAAATAATGAAGATTAATTTGATTTGCAACGACTCATTGTTGCCCTCTACATCAGACAAAAACACTGCTAAGAATACCGAATGGGTCTATGATGGATCGGGTGCAGTGAGTTTGTATGTCAATCAGAAATCTTTAGATATATTGCAAGATGTCTCTAGTACGCCTAAGTATATTTGGCTACTAGAGTCAAAACAAATTATCCAGGGGATCTATGATTGGATTCTTACAAACTACGACTTTGTTGCTTCCAGAGTGGACGGTATTTTTAGTTGCGATAAGGAACTATGTGAAAAATATCCGAAGTTCTTTTACGCACTGAGTAATGCTGCACCTTGGATTGAAGAACGTCAGATCTATGAGAAGACTAAACTAGTCTCTATGATCTCTTCAAACAAAGCAATGGTTCCTGGTCATCGTAAGAGACTGGAATTTGTTCAAAAATTTAGAGATCAAGTTGATCTTTATGGTAGGGGATTCAATGATCTCCCTCGCAAGGAAGAGGGTATTCGAGACTACATGTTCTCTGTGGCAGTAGAGAACGCCGTCTATGATACATACTTTACGGAGAAACTTACAGACTGTTTCGCCACAGGAACGATTCCTGTCTTCTACGGTTGTAGAGGAGTCACAGAATATTTCAACGAAGATGGAATTATATTCCTAGATGATGACTTTGACATTTCCACACTGACTGAAGATCTTTATCATTCCAAATTAGATGCGGTCAAAGATAACTTTGAACGTGCTAATAACCTGCCAGTGGCAGAAGATTATCTATATGAAACTTATTGGAAATGAGTAGTCGATTTAGTTACTTTGAAGAGAATGACATCACACTTACTGGTGTCATTCATGTCGGTGCCCACAGGGGTGAAGAGGTTAATGAATATGAAGACCTTGGTGCTAAACAAGTCATTTGGGTTGAAGCAAACCCTGATGTATTTGAAGAGATGCGTGTTGCATTGACCAATGCTGAATCTACTATTGAATCTCATGCATTTCAATATGCTGCAAGTACAGAGGATCATGCCACTGTAAAGTTCAACAGATATTATGGACCTGATGCTGGTTATCTTAGAGGTAACAAGGGGTGTTCATCTCTTTTGAAAGCAGAGGGTAGATTTGAAGCATGGTATAAAGATACAATTGAAGTAGAAACCATCACTATCGATACTCTTTTAGAAGAGAATGACTTCAAAGTAGAAGACTTCCAACTCTTAAACATGGATGTTCAGGGTGCTGAGTTGATGGTTTTGAAGGGTTCTGAAAAAGTCCTAGATAATGTGAAGTGGGTTACCACTGAAGCAACCTGGGAAGATCCTGATTACATTGACAACGTAATGTATGATGAGTTAAAATCTTTCTTGGAATCTAAAGGATTTGTTGAGACACAAATTATTCCCCATGCAGAGAACTGGGGTGATGTTCTTTTTGTAAAGGAGACCCATGAACAGAGTTAAGGATTTTCAAGAGTTAGAAACAAGAATCGTGACATGGATCAAAGATTATGTCACTAAGAACAAACTGAATAGTCTTGTAGTCGGGGTATCTGGAGGTATTGATTCTGCAGTGGTCTCGACTCTTTGTGCTAGAACTGGTCTACCGACCTATGTTCTTTCAATGCCACTGAATTCAAGTTCTACAAATGATGACCTTTCGGATTCATACTCTAATTTCCTTGAGGACAATTATGAGAATGTAACCAAAATCCGAGTAGATCTGGGTAAAGTTTATCAGTCATTCATGGATAGCCTTGACTTCTGGTGTGGTGATGGTGAATATACCAAGAGTGGTTTAGCAAACGCTAATACAAAGTCTCGTATGCGTATGGTAACCTTGTATCAAGTTGCAGGAACCACTGGTGGAATTGTTGTGGGAACGGGAAATAAGGTTGAAGATTATGGAGTTGGGTTCTATACTAAGTATGGTGATGGTGGTGTAGATATTGCACCCATCGCAGATCTCTACAAGACTGAAGTATGGGAACTTGGTAAACACCTTGGTGTTGATCAACGTATCATTGATGCTCCTCCTACTGATGGTCTCTGGGATGATAGTCGAACTGATGAAGATCAGATTGGTGCATCTTATGAAGATCTAGAATATGCCATGGAACACGGAACTGGTCCTGCAGTCCGAATCCTCCATGACTATCATGCAAAAAACAAGCACAAAATGAATCCTATCCCGACTTTTGAACTATGAAAATTGGTCTTATTGGTGCAGGACGACTCGGAATTTGTCTCGCTCTCTTGATCGAGAGGGCGGGATATGAAGTTTTGGTATCGGATATTCGTCCTGATTACGTTGACGCCTTAAATAAGAAGAAGATCGTAACGGAGGAACCTGATGTCCAGTGGCTCCTTAAACAAACGGAAAGGTTCGAGGCGACTTGGGACAACCAACGTGTCATCGACGAATGCGACTTTATTATTTGCCTTGTTGCAACTCCTTCTCTTAATGATGGTTCTTATGATATAAGTTCTGTTTGGAATGTTGTTGAAGACTTCAAAAAGTCTGAAGCAAAACTAAATGGAAAAACCCTAGTGATTGGATGTACAACCAATCCAGGTGATTGTGAGAAGTTCAGTGAAGAACTTGCATATTATGGTGTTGGTGTAGTTTATAATCCAGAGTTCATCGCACAAGGAACGATCGTAAGAGATCTGCAGAATGCAGACATGGTTCTCATTGGTGGTGCTGATGACGATACCTATGCATTCATGCAAAATCTTTACGGTAAGATTCAGGCACGTCCTCCCAGGTGGGGTAGGATGTCTACAACTGCTGCAGAACTTGTGAAGATTGCAGTCAACTGTTTTGTTACTACAAAGATCAGTTATGCCAACATGGTTGGCCAGGTAATGATCGGTGCAGGCCTAGATGAGGAAATCGATACAGTCCTACAGGCCATCGGAGACGACTCTAGAATCGGAAATAAATATCTTAAGTTCGGGTATGGATTTGGTGGTCCATGTCTTCCAAGAGACAATCGTGCCTTTGCATCATTTGCATCTAAGGTTGGTGTCAAGTATAATCTTGGTGAGACTACTGATAACTTCAATGACGAACATGCGAAGTTCCTTTGTAATTACTATTTGAGTAAGAACAAAGATAGTAGACCCTTCTACTTCCGATATGTTTCATATAAGGAAGGGACGGATATCCTTACAGAAAGTCAACAGTATCGCCTCTGCGAAGATCTTTTGTACCAAGGATACACTTGTTATGTTGACGATAATGAAAGTATCACCACTCAACTAAAACAAAATCCCAAACTTAATGTCGCTAGACTTAAGTATGGAAAACCACCAGAAGATGTACAAGTTATTGAGATTGACCTATGATTGGGTACAACAGACTCGGAAGTAATGGACGTTTGGGAAACCAAATGTTTCAATATGCATCATTAAGAGGCATTGCAAGTAAGAATGGATATGATTGGTGTATTCCTCCAGAAGAATATGATCATAAGGATAACTATGGTTTGTTTGAAACTTTCAAACTAATTAGTGTTACATCAAAAAACCTTGGATTTATTCAGGGTGATTATGTACAGGAAAATGATCATTGTTTTTTAGAGGACTTCTTCAATGTCCTTCCAGATAATGTGAGTTTAGATGGATACTTCCAAACAGAAAAATACTTTTCTCATATCAGAGAAGAGATCCTCGCCGATTATACGTTCAGGGATGATTATTTCCTTCCTTGTAGACAGTATATTGATAGTTTGGATTCTCCTCCTATTTTTCTGCATATTCGTCAGTCCGATAATATTGGGAGGGAAGAGTACCACCCCATTCTTCCCCTTACATATTATGAAGAAGCACTGAAGGAGTTCCCCGAAGACACTCCTTGCTTTGTTCTTACAGATGATATTGAGTGGTGTAAGAAACAATCGTTCTTTGATAATGATAGATTCATGTTCAATGAGAACAATGATCGTTATCAATATCAGACTATTGATGGTCTTGGACGTATGCAGAATACTCTTCTGCCCCAGGTTGATCTTTGTCTTATGAGTCTTTGTTCTGGTGCTATTATTGCAAACTCATCATTCTCTTGGTGGGGAGCATGGTTGCAGGATGATGTAGGTAAGGTTGTTGCACCTGATCCTAAGAAATGGTTTGGTACTGCCATGACGCATTTAGATACCTCAGACATTGTGCCTGATCGTTGGATTATTAAAGAGTGGAGTAAGTAATGGCTGTAACATTTAAAGGACTTGGTAACGAGGGTCGTCTTGGTAACCAAATGTTTCAATATGCATTTGTGCGTGGTGTCGCCGCAAACCGTGGATTTGATTGGATGATTCCTGGTCCAAATGCAGATAGACTTGATAACTATGGTCTGTTTGATGCATTTGAACTAAGTAACTGTGATCTAAATAAGAACACTGGAGAACCCTTCTACAAAACTGTAGAATATAGGGACATGCACTTCAATGAAGAAATCTATGACCGCTGCGAGGACAATACCAATTTCTCTGGTAATTTCCAAACCGAGAGGTATTTTGAAGCCATCACCGAGTCTATCCGTGAGGATTTCACTTTTAAAAAGGCGTATCTGGAACCGTGTCAAGAGTTTATTGATTCTCTTGGTGGACGTGATCAGTGCATCTTTTTGCATGTTCGTAGAGGTAATCCAAACCTTACTGGGCGCAGAGGGGAGAAGTGGTCTTACCAGATGGTGCAAGAGTATCACCCGCTCTGTAAAGCTGACTATTATGTACGGGCCCTTGAAGAGTTCCCAGAAGACAAAACAGTCATCGTCGTCTCCGACGTAATCGATTGGTGTAAGAAACAACCTTATCTTCAGGGAGATCGATTCCAATTTTCCGATTCATCTTATGAGGTCTTTGGTGATGGTGCATCTGTTCCTTATGTTGACCTCTGTTTGATGAGTCTCTGTGGTGGTGCTATCATCGCCAACTCTTCCCTATCCTGGTGGGGTGCATGGTTGCAAGGTGATACAGGAAAGGTAGTTGTACCCGATCCCTGGTTTGGACCTGCATATGACCACTACAACATGAAGGATATGATTCCAGATCGATGGGTCAAACTCCACAACGATCCATCTCCAGTTACTCCAGAACAATGAAAGATTTAACATTCCTATTACCATGTCGCATTGAGTCTGAAGATCGACTCAAGAATGTAATTACATCTACGACATATCTCCTCAAGAATTTTCCAGAAGCAAAAGTTATTCTGAAGGAAGTAGATACCAGGTCACACTTTAAGTTCCGTGCCCTACCTATCATCAAAAAGTATGTAAATACAGATCAACTCACTCACATCTTTGAGGAGAGTAATGAGAAGTTCTTTCATAAGACTCGTATCTTGAATGATCTTCTGGTTGCTTCTGATACTCCTATCGTTTATAATCATGATGTGGATGTAGTTCTTCCCAAAGAAAGTTATGAACTTGCATACTCTGCAATCAAAAAGGGTCAATCTGATGCAGTATATCCTTTTGGTTGTGGAGTCTATCAATGGGCTGTAAACTATTCCGAATCAATTTTCAGTCAGTTCTTGGATTCTGATTTTGATTTCAGTACACTTGATGAAGGTAAATTTAGAGTTGCTTCATCGATTGGTTGGGGTCAAATGATCAAAAGAGATACTGAGATTGAAGTTGGTATGTGGAATGAAAACTTCATCTCATGGGGTGCGGAGGATTGTGAGTTCTACTTCCGTCTGAATAGTTTTGGTCGAAAGGTGGGTAGAGTTCTTGGTGACATCTATCACTTTGAACATGGTAGAACATTCAACTCGCACTACCATAATCCCAAGTTCATGGACAACCACAATCTATGGCAAGATATTAGAACGTGGGATGCCGATAAACTTATTGAGTACTATCAAAAACAAGATTACAACGCAAAGAGGTTAGAAGAACTGTCATGCTAGCAATTAATGAACTCGGGAACATGGGTCGTCTAGGAAACCAGATGTTCCAATACGCAGCAACGCGAGGACTTGCAGCTGCAAAGGGGTATGAATGGTGTATTCCACCTTTTACAACTCCCAGGATTGATAACTACAGTCTTGCTAATTGTTTTACTATGGAGAGTGTTACTCCCAGTAATCAATACATCCTTGATCGTGGACACGCTCCAGTAGTTATGGAAAAACAGTTCCACTTTGATGAGGAACTCATGCAACTATGTCCCAATGATGTTTCTTTGTATGGATTCTTCCAGACTGAGAAGTATTTTGCACATATTCGGGATGAGATTCGTAAGGACTTTACTTTCCATGAAGATCTGACGGTTCCTATTCAAGGATTCCTTAGTGATCTGAAAGATCCTATCTTCCTGCATGTACGTCGTGGTGATCCTAACCTTGTCGATGCTCGTGGATTTAAGTGGTCTTATACCCAGTGTTCCTCTATGCACCCGCCACAGTCCCTTGAGTACTACGAAGAGGCGTTGAAACAATTCCCAGACGATCAAGAGGTTGTCGTCGTCTCAGACTCGCCTGAGTGGGTTATGGAACAGGAACTATTCAAACCTGATCGTTTCTATGTTTCTACACCTGAAGAGAAGTATCCCGATGGATCTTACACTCCTTATATTGACCTCTGTTTGATGGCGAATTGTAAGGGTGCGATCATTGCAAACTCCACTCTTTCTTGGTGGGGTGCTTGGTTGCAGAATGGTGCTGGTAAAGTCATTGCACCTAAGAACTGGTTCGGTCCAGATTATGCTGATAAAGATACTAAAGATTTGTACTGTGAGGGTTGGGAAGTTATTTGATGGATAAGAATAAGTCTGTATCTAAACTGAAAGGTATGGGACCCATCTACTATATCAACTTAGATGGGCAACCAGAACGCAAACAGTACATGGAAGACATGTTTGCACATTGGGAGATTGAAAACTACGAACGTATTTCTGCATATGATGGTAGAGAGGATGATCTAAGCGACATCCTCCACGGCCGTTATCCAGAAAATATGAGTTCTGGTGAGATTGGGTGTGTAACCTCTCACCTCAAACTCCTTAAACATTTTCTAGAGACATCTGATGCACCATACTGTGTGGTGATGGAAGATGATGTTGATATTAATGTTGCTAAGTATTGGACTTTCACTTGGAATCAACTTTATGCAAGATTCCCTTATGACTATGATGTTGTTCAGTTGGCGGTCATCTGCCCTGGTACACTTCATGTCAATCTACACAGGAGATTTGTAAACGATTTCTCCACTGCGTGTTATGTTATTACACGTCACCATGCGGAAAAGGTGGTTCGCCTCCATTGTCGGGGGGAAAGGTATAAACTAGACTATAAGATCAAGCCACGTGCTGTTGCAGATGATCTGATCTATAACTCTGGTAATACATTCGCCTTGCCCATATTTCTCTACAAGATTGAGTTGGGGTCCTCAATTCATCCTGAACATATTGAGATTTTCCATCGAGGATCACATGACGGTTTACGAGAACTGTGGGAAACGCAAGGATCGACATTAGAGATTGACAGACTGATGGAGTGGGATCCGTACCTAGGACGAACGTCAGAAGGCCCTAAAAAAGACGCTTGACAAAGATTGTTACATTACTATATAATTATGTTGTAAATCTTTACAAAGCAAATGACTGTTACTACTAATGAGCGTGGACAACAAAATCTATTTGCCCGCGAACCCCGCATGTACGTAGACAAAACCACTGCAGAACGCTATGGTTATGAAACCTACGCAGAACGTGCAGAGAAACTGAATGGTCGTACAGCCATGTTGGGATTTGCAGCCGCTGTTATTTCTTATGCTACCACTGGTAGTCTGTTCTTCTTTGGAATGTTTGGTATCTGATGGAAAACTCCCTTCTTGAAATTCTGACTTATTATGTTATTGGTGGTGCCCTTCTGATTGGTGCCCCAGGAGTATTTTTCTTTATTGTATTCCAACCCGCCCTTCAAAATACTAAGGGTCGCATGGTTGGATACAAAGACCACAAAACATATGGTGATTCTTCTATCTACGAAAACACACCAAGTGATAACACTAAGTTTTTTCTTGTACTAGATAGTTGAAAAAGATTTAATACCATGACCAACGAGAACGCACTGTGGGAAGACATGCGAAGACTCAATGCCCTATACGAGGAACTCTGCTGGGGGCACGATGATGAACTTATTTTCACTCACGAAAACGGTAGAGTCGTAATCTTTAACAAAACTTTGGAGAAAAACAATGACTGAAAGAGCAGAACGCATCAACGGTTGGGCCGCAATGATCGGTGTAGTCGCAGCAATGGGATCCTATGCAGCAACAGGACAAATTATTCCTGGAGTATGGTGATGGGATTTCTTGCAGTAGCAGGGATAATGTTCATCGCATTCAGTGCGGGAGCAATGATTACTCAGAGTGGCGATGAGTGACATAGTAGGAAATATTTTAGTTTTTAGTCTTTCTTTTCTGAGTGGGTGGGTACTGGTTGCCGCATTTGCGTCAGGAAATGATGACGACGATGGAGGCCCTGACAGTGGTCTGATGTCACCTGTCCTAGACGGTATCTAAATACGAGGAGGGAAACCTCCTCATTTTTTATGGGATTATTATGTTAACCAACACAATTACGGATGGAGTAAAGGAACGTCTTCTGTATACACTAGGAAAACGTCCTGAGTCTGCCTCTGCACACGATATCTACATGGCACTTTGTTATGCTGTTAGAGATCGGATGATTGACAATCATTTAGTTGAAAAACCACATAAGAAAGAAGTTGCATATCTATCTGCAGAGTTCCTTATTGGACCGCAGTTGAGTAACAACCTACTCAATTTGGATATTCGCAAAGAAGCTGCTGCAGCAGTTGGTCAGTTTGGATATGATCTAGATGAGATTCTAGAATTGTCTGAAGAACCTGGACTTGGAAATGGTGGTCTAGGTAGACTTGCTGCATGTTACATGGAATCCATGGCAACTTTAAAAGTTCCTGCCACTGGATATGGTATTAGATATAAGTACGGTATTTTTAAACAAACAATCCGAGACAATCAACAGGTAGAAACCACAGATAACTGGTTGCATGGGGATTGGCCATGGGAAGTTTGTTATCCAGACGAATCAGTTATGGTTGGATTCGGTGGAAAGGTGGAACACTATGAGTTTGATGATGGTGATCATAGAGTTCGTTGGGCACCTCAACATCATGTAGTTGCAGTTCCTTATGATGTTCTGCAAGCAGGATATAAAGTAGATAGTTGTGCTAAGATCAGACTCTGGAGAGCAGACGCGATCGATGTGTTTGACTTCAAAGCATTCAACCAGGGAGATTATCTGGGATCAGTAGAGAACAGTGTAACCACGGAGACGATCTCTAAGGTTCTCTATCCGAATGATGGTACAGATCAAGGAAAAGAACTCAGACTGAAACAACAGTTCTTCTTTGTGAGTGCCTCTCTTCAGGACATGATTAGAAGTCTCAAAGAACGCAATCTACCTCTCGAAGAGTTCTACAACTATTATCAAGTTCAGTTAAACGATACTCACCCATCAGTTGCAGTTGCAGAACTGATGAGACTTCTTATGGATGATCACCATATGGAGTGGGATCTTGCATGGGATATTACAAGTAAGTCAATTGCATATACTAATCACACATTACTCCCAGAGGCACTGGAGAAGTGGAGTGTAAGTCTGTTTGAAAAACTTCTACCCAGACATCTAGAGATCATCTATGAAATCAACTCTAGATTCCTTCAGATTGTTAGAATGCATTACCCAGGAGACGAAGAAACTCTTCGTAAAC
>BCSF01000078.1_pt1 | contig 41157 bp, 35 predicted proteins | sample 1016431 | NCBI WGS metagenome assembly BCSF01 (sample SAMD00045685;SAMD00045686;SAMD00045687;SAMD00045688;SAMD00045689;SAMD00045690;SAMD00045691;SAMD00045692;SAMD00045684;SAMD00045690;SAMD00045691;SAMD00045692;SAMD00045684;SAMD00045685;SAMD00045686;SAMD00045687;SAMD00045688;SAMD00045689, study... | reverse complement strand
TAGGATGTCTTTGTTTGTGGGACTCCGCGATGGTTGCCCCAGTTAGTTGCAAGCATTTTATTTTTTTCGTGCTGCAGCAATTCCCCTTTTGTCATCACGTCTGTTGGAACTTCGACGTAAACAGCAACAGGACAATAAGGCTCATTGTTCATCATAAATGAACGAATGCGGCCGCGTCCAGTGATTGGCATACCATCTTTGAGTAGCACCTGTGGGCACCCAAGGTCTGGTCGAAAGCCCACTTCCTTGATATAATCAGCCAACAATTCAGCGCGGGATTTGTCGTCTTTGACTCGTGCACCGTCTTTCTCGTTGAGCTTCTTGATATCTTCGAGCTTGATTTTACTCAAGTCAAGCCATGCAAATTCAACAAATACATATCCCGGCAATTGGGTTGTAAATGTCTCTGACGCATATTTGTCAAAATCTGATAAGGTTACTTTCTTATCCTTATGAGCCTTTAACTCTCGACGTTGTACTCGAATATCAAACAGATCACTGTTTTCGATATCCTTCTTTGCTTGATTAATTAAATCAGAATAATCTGCCGAATCAGGAGCACCTGATGGAAGAATTTCAAATTCTGATAGTTGATGTAACATATTATTTAACATATTGTTCCTTTAGGGCATGTTGCCCAGCTTGTTAATTAAATGCTCGATTGCCCGAAGGCATTTGAGCGTAAGTGACAATCTTTTTGTATCATAATGCCATTGGATATTTATTATAATACATGTATTATAATAACACTTAACACAACCCCTGTCAAGGATTATATTAAGAATTTTTATAATAAACGCAAATGAATGCGAGGCACTTGTATAACCGCGTGCCCCGGCGGTGTGAAATCAATAACACGCTATTCTCCATCTTGGCGATTAGAATAATCTTTCATTGGAATAACGTTAGTATTCGAAGGTAATACCTTTGTTTTAGTTTTAAAAGTAGCCTTCGCATATCTCTTGAGGATTTCATCTTCAATTTCTTTAGAATCTTTCATTTTCGATAGCGACTCTATCTTGATATATCCGGGATATAAATCCATGAAAAGATCACAGAAAGCAAGTGCTTCTCCAAAGTTAGGAAAACGTGCTTCTATACTAATATTATAATCACCGGAAAATTGAATCCAGTATTCATGATTCTTCATCATATTTCTCCTTTGCATAATTGCATTTTGAGTATTTATAAAAATCCAGTTTGCCCTTGGGCATTTTGGATAACAATCTTTTTACATCATAGTTGTCATTGGATGTTTATTAATATAACACTTGACTAAATCTTTGTCAAGCATTATTTTAAAAAAAATTAAAAAATATTTTGCGAATAAAAAAGTGAGACATCTGTAAGCCCATGCCTCCCTGCGGCCAGACACCATAGGAGTTTAGGTAGCGATTTCCGTGTCGGTGGAAGTGGTTGTGCTGACTCCTTCAATTTCACACTGAAGTGTCTTGCCAGCAAGTGGATGGTTTAAGTCTAAAGTAACCGTTGTTTCGTGCTGCTCTACAAGTCGCGCAACAACGGTTTGACCGTCAGGTGTGCGAAGTGGGATGGGCATGCCGTTAACTAACTCTAATCCTTCAGGGAAACCTGATTTTGGAAAAGTTGTTTGTGCCTCTGGAAGGATTTCTCCATATGCTTGGTCTGGTGTCAGAGTAACTGTTTTTGTTTCTCCTACTGTCATTCCACCTACTGCACTGTCAAAACCCGGAATCATCTGTCCAGAACCAACTGTAAATGTAATTGGCTCTTCGCGAGAATATGAACTATCGAATTCAGATCCATCTTCTAGGGTGCCTCGATAGTGCACTGTTACTTCGCTTCCGGCGGTTACTGTATTTGTATTTTCTGTTGTCATTTGTCCCTCTTGGAATTAAAAAAGATGAGGCATCTATGAACCCATGCCTCCCTGCGGTTCGGAGGATGGATTTAGTTTCCGTTAAGCTCGTTAAAAGCCGCTAGGACATTTGGGGTATCATCGTCGGTCACCAACTCTGGTGTGGAAGTGCCTTCCTCGGAGTGGTTGCCTTCTAGGTGATTTAGGAAGTTGTCCAAGGCTTGTTGGACTTCTTCTGCCGTCTTCATTTGGAATACATTATCAAAGTCTGGAATGTTTTCCAGAAGGCGGTTGCACTCTGCATCTCCGCCGACTGCCTCGTCACACAGCACAGAGGTCCGACGACGTGGTGTGAGGGTTGTTTTTGGGAAACTTGCTCCCGGTGGCTTTCCATAAGTCAAGCTAAGGTCTGTTCCATCTTCGATATCTGTGATATCTCCGTACTCTGGATTAAGAACCAAGTTCAATAAAGAAGTGTAAGCCTCTTTGCCGTAGCCCCAGATTCGGATTCCTTCTACTTCTTCGCCTCGGACGAGAACGGGAGAGAAGAATCGCTGACGTGGAGACATGTCTTTCGCCAACTTCATTGTATCCTGATCTTGAGTTTCGTTGAACTCTTTCCAAAGTTTGTCTTTCAAATCACAAATAGGACAGTCGTCTCCGTGATTCTTTTTGGGACAAAGTACGCCTCCGCGCTGATCTGGTCCTAAGTTGTAGTGGAACCAGTAGTCTTTGAACGGGTCGCCGTCTTGTGTCGGAACAATTCGAATTGTTTGTGTTCCGTCTTTTGGTCGCCAGAAAGATCCTCCGGCTCCCTTGTTCTTGTTTTTTACGCTATCTAAACGTGCTCGAATTTTATTGATGTCTAATCCCATCTTTCTTTCCTCTCTTGTTGATTGTGCCTGTATTGGCTAAAGTCAAGGCGACAAATTTCTCGCCCTGCTGGTTTGTTAAAATTTATTCTTGAATATTAGGGGTTCTTGAAATAACATATCCAATATCGTATTCGTATTCTGTTGGATAAATTGCATATGTCACACTTACGTTTTCTTCTCTTTTTGAATCAATTTGCTTTTTTACTTTCTTCATCAAATCCTTGTCTGTCTTTAATTTTTCTTCATTTACTCCATAAATATAACACTTACTTCTCGCGTTGTCAAGGGAAAAAAACATTTTTTCTTCATTTTTTTTCGTATCGAAGAGACCGACAGTGAATATTCTATGAGTTTTTTTTGCTTTTGGGATTCCTCCTGCGGCCGCCTTGTTGTTCTGAAAATAATTTAGCATGTGAAGTGTGGGAGCGATCATCTCATTTAGTCTATCGAAGTAACCGATTACGGGTGCGCCGCCGATTACCTTTTCTACTTCCAAGTTTGAAATGATTGCCATACCTTGGAAAACTCCAGATCTTGTGTATTCTTGCAATACGTTGTAAACCAATTTTTCAATCATTGTTTGCTCGTCGTCGAGCATAGAAATATCTGGCTTTATGTATAAAATCGAAATGTCTCTATTTTTTATTGCTTCCAAAATTCTTAAAGAGCCGCAAGAAATCTTTCCAGAACCGCCAACAATAAAAATTGTTTCTCCTTTCATTCCTTTGAAAAATGATTTAATCTTAGGGTACGAATAAGATTCATACTCCTCTGCTGTCTCAAGTATAGGTATATTATAACAACCTTTCCCCTCGATGTCAACATTTATTTTAAAAATTTTATATTGTGGGTATTCCGCAAATGCCTCTGCAAGATTACAACCTGCGTCACCTAGTCCTACAATGTTCAATTTAAACCTCTAATTTCTTAAGATTTCCGAAATCTTTCCCAACACTAATGTTGACTTTAAATTTTCCAAGCTCTGTGTTAGAAAAAATATTTAACAGTTCTGGTAGTCTTTCTTTGTCTTCGACCGATAAGTCAAGAACAACAGAATCATGGACCGGGAAAGCAACATACGATTTAAAACCTTTTAAATAATTAACATACTTAATTTAATGATACGGCGACCACCGAGATCTACACAGAGTAGATCGTCGGCAGCGTCAGTGTGTATAAGAGACACGAATAACCTTGTTCCAAAAGGTTGTCACTTGGCCCTGTGTGAAATACTTTTGTACCACTGATTCTCTGCCATAGGCATGCTCACAAAGGGGATCATAGCTTTCTGGATTATATAACCAAGCGAAGATTCTTTTCTTGGCTTGATCTCTGGTTAGTTGTCCGTTAAAGATATTTTCTATATTCCACTCGTGGATGTCTCCTTCTGGCTGGGTTCTTCCCTGCAAAGACAATAAGGTTCTTAATTCTGCTGCGTTAAAGTCTAACTCGACGAAGTAATCATTCTTTGGTTTCAGGACCGAACGAAACTCCTTATCCAGAGTTAGGATAGGAAAACTTTTTGGCATCGTTGTTAATCTTCCGGTCTTGGTTCCCCACACATTGAACTTACAATAAGGACTTAGTTCATTTAGCTTTTTAGAAAATTTTCTATGTTTGGCTCTGTAAAGAGACACTTCTTTTTTATCTATGATTAGCCTGTTGTGTCTTATTTCCTCAATCACCCTGATCAAATCCAAAGTATAATCATAGTTGGCTGGCTTCTCATACGTCTCGAAAACATGTTTACAAACAAGATCCTTTACATGACACCACTCAAGTAAAAAGCCCTTGGGAACCAAATCGTAAAAACAGTTCTCATTTAGCGATATTTGGGAAGTAATAAAAGATTTGATGTAAGCCTTGAATCTTTTTTCTAAACGCTCCAAGCGGGGTTTTAAAGCCTCTGGACACACTTCTTCTAGCGTCTTTCCTCCACAATATATTTTAGCGTACTGAATATCTCTGTTTTCTAAGAAAGATGAGTATGACCAAGTTCTGGAAATATCTGTTGGCAACTCTTCATTAAACAAAAGAGAGCCATCATGATAAATTCCAACACATTCTTTTTTATCATCTAAAGTTTGAAATAACAAACTAACCTCAATAGATACCTTCTATCTTCTTCTTTATTAACATTTTAACATGTTCTTGAAAATTGTCAAGTGAAAAATGCTTATTTGTTGAAAGTTTTTGTTTGAGTAGGGTATAGGTTGTTGATCCCTCAAAATAATACGGCAAGTTAAACTTTGATTCTAAATACGTCAAAGACGCTGTTGGTTCTAAATCTCTTGCATTAAAAATTATTTTATCCAGTTCGTTGCCTGAATAGACATAGCCGTTTTCTTTGTTTTTGATATAAACATACTTGCTCAAGAAGTAACCGGGGCTGAATATTTCGCTCACCAGCTCTTCAAGATTGTGTTTCTTTCTGTTGAAAGAGCAGATCCCTTCTCTTCTGGTTGGTCTTTTCTCGACAAAAGTATTATAGCCCAATAACATTATCGATATAAGGTAATCTATGTCTGCATAAACAAGCTTGACAAATCTTGTGGACAGATAAACATCTGCCAACGAAGCTCCGGGAAAAGATATTGACAACTCTTTTTTGTTGACCGGAGAAGATAAATCAAAATTCAATCTCCACGGTATGTTTTTATCGATAAGGAAGCCAAAGTTTACTGCCGCTTCTCTGTAGAATTCAAAATTTGGTGAATCCAAAAAGACTTGTTTATCGGCATTATTTGATGAATCCAAGTCTGATACCTCTATGGACATCCCTGAAGATAAGGCAGAAACTCTATTAGACATGTAAAAAGCAGTTCTTGTTATGAAACTTATATCTTTGTTTTCTAAGATATGTGTAAACAGCTTTTCAAAATAAACTTTGACATCTATTATATCATTTTCTTTTTGGCTTTTTATGATAGAATCATTAAACTTTGAAACAAGATTGGTCACATAGGAGTTATAATCTATATCCGCGTCATGGAAAGCCTTATAAGCTTTTATATCGCTCAAGTACGGATCCTCTGCCAATGCACCAACTCGGTTTCTTTGTAGAAAAAGGCTTTGCATGTTCTTAAAGGCGTTTGCAACCTCTGGCAATAGATAAAGGTCTTCTTCTCCCGGCATGGTTATCAAAGATGTTTTATTTACCCTGATTGGCTCAAATGCTCTATCCACTTTTCCATAAAGCAAATTCTCAAAAGACCAGTAATCCTTTACACCTTTTACGACTGGAAAGATTTGTTCAAAGTCTTCTGGTAAATTAAAGATTGCTTCATACAGGATTCTATCTAAGAAAAGCTTTTTTAAATTGGTTGTGTTATTGGCTGTAAAGTCTGCCATTGAATTAGTTTCCTTTATCTTCCCTTCTTGGGTTTAAACCCAGAAGCCACAAAGTCTGCCTCAATCTGTGTCGTGAAAGATCCATCCGAAATCTGGCTTCTAACCTTTCTTATTTGATGGTATCCCCCTAGACCCATTATTTGATAGGTACTTCCTTCTATCCATGGCCGTCCGGATCCTCCGAGAGAATGAGCTGGATTAATGTATATCAATCGACCGGGATAAAATAAGTTATTACCGAACATGTCTATGTCAACCGAAAATTGATTTGCCAATAAAGCATAGGGGTTTTGAGTTTCAAAGATCCTTTGCTCTCTAAGGTTTTCGATGTCTGTCTTTTTGAAGGTCGCGCTTCTCACAATCGAATCTTTGGATCCAAAAACAAAATGATAAACGCCTCTTTGTTCTAAATCTTCTGCCTTTGATTTCATGTAATCGTTTGGATATTTCAGAAAATATTCTGCACCGTCTTTCGGAACTGTATAAACAGCAATATAGCTATAGTTTGTTCCCGGAACAAATGCGGCTCTCAAGAGACCCACAGATTCCTTTAAACCAGTTATGCTATTTTTTGAATCAATAAAAGTGGTTTGGTAAACGCTCTTGGATGGTCTATAATTTTCTGAATATTTTTCGATTTTATTCTCGACTAACTTTGCTAATAGTTCTTTTATAAATTCATTGATGCTGATGGTTAAGCGTCTCTTGGCTATGATCTCTTCATAGAAAAAATTAGCCAGAAGAATAACATCAATTGGTATATCCGCGATGTTAACTTCTCCGGACCCAAAACCTGTATTTGTCGTCAATAGTCTTACGCCATTACTAACACCAGGGTCTATCCCAAGGGCAACTAATTTCGCTGAATCTGTGGCATTTGTAACCATAAGTTCTAGAATATCTCCCAAATAAGCAAAATATATATCCTCACTGGTGTCATTTTTTTCTGCGGCAGCGTTCTGCCAAGTATCTATATCTTGCTGTACATTTATCTTTTGTTCACCCGAGAGCTTATTGGAGGTTGCAACCGTCGTTACAACTTGTGGATCTACGCCTTGGAAATTTAAAACTTGTGCCAAAGATGCCTTTAGGTAGTGAATTTGATTTTTCTCAAGAAGCTTTGTAAAAATAAACTTATAAGATTCCTTAACAGATTCTTCTTTAATCTTATCTAATTCATCATTTGATTTCTTTAGTTGTTCTGATGTTTTATCTGAATCTCCAGAGGTTGTAGAATCTCTTAAGGCTTGTATTTGGTCTTTTTTATCTTTTATCTGCTTGCAAAGGTCTACGCTTGGCAATACTGCGTTCAAGGAAGAATTCTTTGTCATTGTTTCGTATGCAGAATGATATTCAATATTCAAAGTAAAAGCGGCCGTAGTATTGCTGTCAAAATCTAATTCGTAATTTATTTGTTGAAGGAACATAGACAATTTATTTTCTTCAATCCCCTTGATCTCCTCGGAAGAAAATAGACTATTTCCTCTAGGTACATGCCACCCAACCTCTGCCAAGATAAATGCATTTGTGTCTTTTCCTACCTTAGCATCATCAATGCTTACTGCCTCTCTTGGAAGTATCAAATCTAAATAAGTAAATTTAGTACCGTCTGTAGCTTGTCTTTCTGCAACCAATTGTTCAAAGTCTTGAAAATAAAGACTAAGATTGGCAGCAAGATCTGTAAATTTGGTTGCTTCTGTGGTACCATTGTATTGCCACTCGAATGATCTTATTCCAAATCCATCTCTGTTTTTAAAGTATTTTCCTTTGTCATCCGGAGATTGTCGGAAGATTTTTCCTGTCTTCGAATAACCAAGGCTTACTGTTGGGAAAGGTATTTCTACTTTTTTCCTCTTGGAGCCTTCGATAATAATTTTAAAAAGCTTTATGTGCGGTACGAGGGATGAAAGCTGCTGTGTGGAAAATGAAAGTAACCTTGATCCTTCTTTTTTCCCAACGTATGGTCCAAGGGGATTAGAAGAGCTATCTGGTATTCTAGAGACCAATGTTCTGTTATATTTTGGATATGAGGCAGTGCTTCTTAAAACCTTATTTATTTCTGCACTATTCACTAGCAAATAATTCTGATGTAGGAAAGAACTTGCTTTTGCATACTCTTGGGCAGCATAATTTTCTATGCTCTCAACAGCCTGTTCGGGTGATGCGGCACCAGACCCAACAGACTTCATGGCTTCAAGGAAAAGCTGTCTTTTTTGCTGCCGGATTACTTTCTCTCTTTCATCTCCCGTCAATCCAAGTTGGTCAGCAAAAGCCTCCGCTGCTTTGGTAGTTGCTTTGTCTAAATCTTGTTGTGTCTTGTTAACTTGTAAATTAACATAAGCATCTGCAATTTGTTGAAATCGAATTGACCCTTCGCCTTCGGCAGCTTTTTCAATTTGATTTACCTGCTCTTCAGTGATCCAATCAAATCTTTGAAGTAATTTTTCTTTTGTGTTCGGAAAAGATGGATTAACGCGGCCGTCCAAAACGCGTTTGCTATTTGGGTGTGCTGCTACAAGCTCCTTGAAGCCGTCTATTTTCAATCCGTCTTCATATACTTTTTTGCCAACATTGTCGGCATATGGGGTATCTTCTTCAAACCAACCAAAAAACATGCTAATCCTCGTTTATCAAACTCTATAAAATTCTAATACTTGTTCTATGGAGATTGGTACATAATAAATATCACCAACTTCAAAATGCGATTCAGTTGGCTTTTGATTAAATTGTGCAATGATCCACCAATATCTAGGATCTCCATAGTAATCCGATGCTATCTTATATAATCTATCACCAACTTGCCAACGTTTTGTTTCAAACTGTATTGATGCCATCTCTTCTTGATTTGGATAGTAAAAAGACTTTGTTTCATATTGACTGACTTGGGTTATCCCCCTGTCTCTGAATAACTCGTCATACGATTCATCTTTGTTGATAATAATTTTTCTTGTTGAATATCTTGATACTGGCATTATTTTCTCCTAGTCATCAGATGACCCTTCGGTTCTTATTGGTGTCAAGACTTTGACTCCGTTGCGATTGGTAATATTTCCTACAATGGATATTGTTTGCGGGTCGCTTGGATCTGCGACAGGTCCGGGTGTTGAAGATCTGCCGTCGAGAAGCCCATATGCCAGCTTTGTGTTGATCAAGGCACCGCCAAAGGTGACGGATATTCTTTTTGGAAATGATGTGATTTCTCCAAAGGGATCCTTCAAGCCGGATACAGAGCTTCCACGGACTGCTGCAATTTTTCTCAGCCTGTCGCCGTAGTCTACAGATACGGAGTTTGGTGCAATTACAACTGGGGTTTCAACATAACCATTTCCGCCAAGAATTGTTATTTTCCACAAAGGAGATCTTGCGATTACCCCACCTTCATATAGTGGTCTAGAGAACTTATTTAAATTATTGAGAACTGTCTTGAAGGCTTCAGCCGTGCTGAATGTTTTGGCAACCGTCAGGCTAATTGTTTGTCCTGTGGTTTTATAACTTTGGATTGCATCTTGTCTCCCATACACCGAAACAGATTCCCAGCTTATATCATCATCAACACTTACACTTTCAAGTATATTAAAACTTAAAGATCCTTTTACTTTATCCGGATATCTTTCTATTTTTACCGCTGTTGCCATATCATCTACCTCCTGTTGTGGAGAATACTGGTCGTGCACTCATTTTTCTCTCCATTCTCTTTTCTTGCACATCGAAGAACTTATCGAGATTTCCATTAATATTCACCACAGGTGTGTTATCACCCTTATTGCTGTCTACCATGGCTTTAGTTAGTTGATCAATTGAATTTTTTAATGCATTATTTGATTCTACTAGGGCTTCTTCAATTTGCAATCTTGCTTGCGCTATCTGGTTTGCTTCGTTTTCGGCATCGAATCCGAAGGCACTAGCAACAACATTTATTCCAGTTTCAAAGACCTTTCCGAGAACACCCATTACTTCAGGGGAGAGAAGGAATTCAACAAAGTCTTTCATCACGCCAAACAGACTCTCGACGGCTTTTATGGGCGCAGAAAGGGCTTCTCCAAATGCCCCAAAAGCACTACCGACCATACCAAGAGCCTCAACAAACGAAGGGCTGTTTCCGATAATCATACTGTGATACCAGTCATACATCACTTTATAAGCTTCGGCCAACCACTTAATCAAATCAGCGATTGGTTTGGCTAGGGCTGTGATGGTAAGAGCAAGTACCCGGAGGCCACCAACAAAGCCCAGCTGGGCAACGAAATATCCTATGTATCCAGCTACAGTCATGAATCGACTGCCGATGTCTTGGAGCACAGGTATCATAACATCACCCAACTGCTTAAGTACGGGATCGATTTCTTCGCGAATTGGTCTTATCGCTTCACCAAACTCATTAAAAGCTTCTTTGACTGCTTGGAAGACACCATAAATAATTCCACCAATTGCAATGAGGGGCCAGAAGGCACCGGCTAAAAGGATAACCATTGCTGTCTTTAGCATCATTACTGATCCACTTGTTTCATTCATTATATCTTGGAAGCTTCCAATATATGAATATGCCAACCCGAACATAACAACAAGTGCTGATATTGCAGCTACCACGGCACCGACCGGACCCGTTATAAGACCCATGGCGGCTGCAATCGCAATAAGTGCTATGGGTATTGCCATCAGAGCTACTTTAAATGATGGATATGTGGCCATGAATGATGCGATTCCACCCAGAAAGCCCTTAAAACCGCGAATTACTGGCTCTAAATTAGCCACAAGCGAAGTCAACATGCCTGTCATTATTTCCATGACTGAATTAAATTTTGCTGTTTGTTCAGCTAGTGTTTCAAGATCGGACGCACTTTGTTTTGTTTGCGGCTCCAACAAATCAAACCTATTGTTCATAAGCAGAGCAAGCTCTGAAACGTCTGCTAACCCAAGGGCAGCTGCTGTTGCCTTTCTTTCATAATATTCCATTTGATCGAATGATTTTCCAGCATCATTAATTGCACTGGATAACATCCTCATTCTCTCTGTCGGATCTGTGTTCTGAATCATTCTAGTTGTGCTTAGATATGGTCCACCCAATAGAGCATTTAATTTTCCAACTGCTTGTGCGGCTCCTTCGAAAGTATCAAATTGCTGTGTTATGTTAAGCAATGATTGAACTTCCATACCCGCTGCTTTTGCATTAACAGCTAGTTTTTTGTATACGTCTGCAGATTTTGTTCCGAATGCTGCCAACTGCGGAAGTGCCTGTTGAAAGCCCTCTGCCATCGCCTGTGGCGGCATGCCTATTTCTTGAGCTAGAACGAACATCTCGCGCTGAAGGCTACTGGCTTCTGCCTCTGTCATTGCAAAAGCAGACATTAAAGTATTATATGTTGCTGCGGTAGTGGTTGCCGATACGCCTAGCTCGTTAAGGAGTGCTGTGTTTTCTGCTATTGATCTTTGTTGTGCTTCGCCAATGCGGTTAAATGCGCCAAAATTTTGAATAAGACCCGTGTAGGCTTCTGAAATATCGCCTATCCCTATTGCCAAAGGTGAAAGATCTCTCTGCAAGGCAACCATTTGATCGCCAAACATATCTAGTGCACCCGTTGCCCTATTAAATTTTGTAAAAACTACATCTGTTGCCAAAGATAAGGCTATCGCTGCCTCTATCGTCAGTTCTGCGAGAGCAGTTAGTATCTTGAGAGGGTTTGCGGCGGATTTAAGTCCTGCTGTAAAGTTAGCCATTGACATAGCGGCATTCTCTCCGCCCGTTGCCATTTCTAAAAAGCCTTTGGCATTTGCCATCAAGCCATTTTCATTTTCTCTCAATAAGCCGCCGAGGGAACCAATCTTTTCTCCGAGACCAAAAGCCTGATTAGCAAAATTGGATGCGGCTGATTCGCCAGCTTCAAGTGCTCTGGTGACATCCCTTCCGGACTGACTTAAATCTCTATAGGAAATTCCCAAATCTGTGTTAGCCTGTGTGAGTTCCTTTAAAGCAGAAGCCCATGCTTTTGCTTGTTCAGGATCCGTAGAGGATAGTGATTCTAAAATTTCCTTTAATTCTGACATCTAACAAACTTTTCCTATTTAAATGGCCACTTAATTCCGGTGGACTTTTCAAAGCCTTTTACTGCTTTGGTGAGTGAAGACTTTGTTTTGTATGTCTTCGGATCATTCAATCCGTGCCTCTTGGCTGATTCGATATATTTCTTTTCGTGACCTAGTACTTTTGCAAAAGCCTTTAGATCTTTGGGCTTACCTTTTACATAAGCATTTGGTCCAAAGACTGGAATTCCAAACATTTGCTTCAAAATGAATTCTATCGTCATACCTGCCATTCTAAGTAGACCTTCATTCAATACTTCATCTTGGTTTTTAAGTTCTTCTAAATCTAAAACTATTTCTTTTTCCATTTGTCTTTAATCCTTTAAAAATTTTAAGCTGGGTCATCAATTACTTCGGTTTTAGGCGGTGCACCAATTGTGGTTGCTCTTTCGGCTTCCGTGAATGGTATATTATATCTAAATGTCATTGTACATTCCACTACGCCGTTTTCAGTATAATTTAGCTGACCCAAATCAAAGCTTGTGGGCGAAACACTTCTGTAAACTATGTTTCTTCTGTCTTCTGATTGTCTTCTGTCTGGCACTGGAATTCTATAATCTCTACCTTCTGGATTTTCTATAAAATTAACGTCACCTTTCATTTTTCCTCTGAATAATTCTACATTTATTACAGAATTTATACAATACGGAGGATACGGACTAACTGCCTCTGCGTCAAATATAGTTTGGAAAGGTATTTTTGCCTCTGCTTGTATTCCGCCTGTGGGAACTTGAAAATCTAAATAATAAGCATGGAATATTCTCGGTAACAAGTTTAACATATTTCCGTGCGGTGTGTCTACGGCATAAAAGGTTACTACTATTTCCTGATAGTTCGGATCTCTCGCTTCAGCCTGACCGTCTGAAAGGTTTCCTGAAATATCCTCAAGACTAATTTCTAAAGTTGGCAGATCAATGCTCTTAATTGCATGAGAAGGAATCGATATTCTTTCTATATCTTGCCCAACTATGCTCTCGTCAGAAACATAATTTTGTATTCCGGGATTGCTCTGTGGATCGACTTTAAAAAATTTTTCTGATTTGATGGCATACAAGTCCATAGAAACTTTAAAGTTATGAATCTGATATGGCAAATAATTTTTTGATGTCCAAAAATCCAAAGACATGATACACTCCGCTCTTTATAAATAGTTTTGCAAAAAAATAAAAATCCAAGAAATAATATTATCTCTTGGATTTAGAATGGGCTTTCTTAGCCTGTTCTGCTTCATTTTTTATTTCTTCAACCAAGCGATTTAGAAACCATCTTCTGATGACGATTGGTAGATTGTAAGCCTCTATAAAACTCCAACCTCCGTGATATTTCATTAGGAAAAATTCTTCATAAACATTCCTAATGTATTCATCATCTAGGCCAAAAAAATTCAACGGTGAACGGTACCTCAAGGACCGTTCCGTATCCACAATTTTCACATTCAAAATCGTGGTTCATTTCTACATTTGGAGTATTTCTTTTATAAACTTCTCTAAGGTGCTTGATGTCTCTAGCTGGTACCTTAGTGATAAACGCATTTAAAACTTCTTTTGAAGTATCACCGTTAACTGATACGATCATTGTCTTCAGCACATCCTGTATGGATGTTTCTAAAAGTTTCTTCTTTCTTTTGGACTCTTGAGTTCTGGAAAGATACATTTCGTCTTTTCCGGTTAACAATTTGGCTTCAACTTCCAATTTGCTAAGTGGCAACTGTATAATCATGTTTCCTTCAGAGTTCCATCTTACGGATTCGTCTTCTTCTGGATGAATAACGTCGATAGAGTCTAAATCATAACAGATTTCGTTAACGCTATTGCAGTTAGGGCAATTAATTTTTGCGTTATATTCTTCGCCGTAACCTGATTTTCTGGCAGCAATTAGCAGTGCGTTACGATCACCAGTTAGCATAGTGCTTGGATCGATTGATCTATCAACAATTACGCTCTTCAGAAGCCTCTCAAGAGCTACCCCTTGCTTAATCAAAGTTTTAGAAGTTAAAATATCTTCTTCTTTAGCGGTCATGAATTTGATCTCAACAGTGCCTTCTCCATGAAGCCTGTGACCTTCTGGATAGTATTCCCCACCCGAAGGAAGCTCCACAAACTCTGTTGGTGTCGTAAAGGTTAGGGCACCGTCGCCCATTGCAGCTACAGGATCTGCATCTGCTGGTTTAGTAGATTCTTCTTTACTTAATCTACTCTTACTATTTCTAGCCAATTTTCACCTCTTTTGTTATTTATTGGTTTTAAATTTTATTGATTAAAGAATTGTGTTCCGTCTGCGGTTTCACAAGTTGCCCAATCGTATCTAAAGCTCATTTCGATTTCTGATAAATCTTCTGCACTGTAATCCAAATCTCCAAAACCAATCTTGATAATGATTGCGTTCTTGAGGGTCCATGTCTCTTGAGCGTTTCCATCTGCATCGATCTGTGTAATAACCACTTCGAAAGCTTGTCTTTTAGAGATGGTTTGAGGATCTGAAGTGCCTGATTCTTTTGGTCCCAAGTATCCCATGTTTGTAAGCATTTGCAAAGTTGCTTGTGCTGCGTCTGGAGAAACTGGGTCAATAAGAGTTAAGTTAACTTCATTCCACTCTACTGTTCCGGGATAATAAAACTTGTGAGATAAATATTGGGCCTCGGAAGTGTTTACAGTTACCTCTGGCTTATTAACTGTTTTTGCAAACCAGATAACCCCTGTATTCATAGCTGTGCCTACGGTTGCTCCACCGTTGAGTTCCACTTGGAATCTATATTTCCTTTTTGGATTTGTTGTGCTCTGTGTCCAGAACCCCTGATTTACACTTGACATATTTTATTTTCTCCTTAAAAGCTTTGTGCCTAAAATAATATAGTTTTATAAATAGTTTTCGAAGGTTTAATCTTCGAAAGATGCTCCCTGATTTGTAATAAAGAAATCAAGTGCGATGTACTCAATAGCCTTTGCTGGCTTGATGAAGATCTTGGCGTAAACAATGTTTTGATCAACCAAGTCTGGTGTCGTAGTTGTTTCGTCCAAGATTAGCTTGTATTCGCTAATACCCAATCTGCTCTTGACACTAGCCAAGAATGGATCCACTAGACCGATAAATCTGTTCCATGTAGATCTGACGTTTTGGTCGAAAAGAATTTGATTAGCAAAGATGCTAACTTGCTTCTTGACGAAAATCATCATTCTTCTGACATTGATTCTATCAAGTGCCGATGGGGTGATCTGAAGAGTCTTCTGACCGAAGATAACAATACCTTCGCTTGGGAAAGAAGCAATCGGGTTAATGTTTGCATCGTATAGATTGTCTCTATCTCTGGATGTTAATTTTTCACTGACGTTTAGGACTGGTAAGCCCGCTGCGCCAGCTGTAAGACCACCGCGATTGAAACCGGCTGGTGCAAACCATACCTCTGTTGCGGCCTCTGAAGAAGCAAATGTTCCCAAAGCTGCTACTGAAGGTGGAACCCACAATCTGTTGTTTGATGTAGCTGTGTCTTGGATTTGTACCCAAGGATAGTATGTACATCCGTAAGAGCTATCTAACTGTCTGCTTTCAAGCGCGGTTACAGTCGAAGAAACACTTCCTCTTCCTGCAGTTGTTGCGTAAGCAGTTCCCTCTGTGTATGGTAAGTATACATCAGGAAGGTCGATGATAGCCAATGCGTCGGCGCGTTCTTCACAAGTCTCAACCAAGACGCGAGTTACGTTCTCGTTTGTAACACCCGGAATAGCAGCAACGTTCATCTCTACAACCTCTGGGTCGTTGATTAATTCAATTGCCGTTCTAAGTGTGTTAAGAGCGTAATTATTTTGTCTTGTTGCTCCGCTTGACATGCCGGTGTTTCTGAAAGGCTCAAGTTCTGTAATATCTAAGCCGTCGAAACCACCGAAAAGTGGCGCAGTAAATCTTGTCCAACCATTATCTACTACTGATCTCCAGCCGCTTGCTGAACCAGTGGCACTAAGTGCGTTTCCGGCTGCTCTAGAGCCAGATAGATAGTAAGCAGAAACTGCTCCAGCGTCTTGAACAACTTCATCTAAAGAAAATCTCCATTGAGGCTCTGTGATTGTAGTACTAACTGCACCAGCAAGGCGATTAACCATGTCAGACCAGTCTGCGCTGAATTGTCTGCTGTTGTAAGCATTTGTTCCATTTTCCAAGAAAGCATCAGCTTGTGCACCGAAGTAACTGTTTGTCTGGTCAAATGGATCGCCAGCAGAAGATGAAAGTCTCAATGCTATTTCTGGGAAGTTCAAAGATGCAGTAAAGTCAGTCAGTGTCCCAGTTGCGAAAGTCATTCCGGGAGCTGAAGATACCATAGAAAGAGGAGCGACTGCAGATTCTACTGGGTCTGCAACTGTCTTTCCGACTTGAACTGTCTTAAACTTAGTAGGGCCTTCGACACCGAATGGAAGCATGTTTGGATCCAATGTTCCAGCTTGTACAGCTGCGTTTACTTGGATTCTAATATACTTAGAAACATTGTCGTATTCGCCGTATTCTCTAAGAACCTTAGTGTTTTGATCCCATACAACATACTTGTCACCAATTTTCTTGGAAATGTAGTTGTCAGCCAAAGGATTAAGACTTAGATTAGAGAATCTTTCAATTACTTGCTGATTCTTATCAGTGTCATCTGCTCTTCTAAGAACCAATGTGAAAGTTGCATAATTGTTTCTTCCAGATGTGCTTCTAGAATAGCTCAAGTCTTGAATTGAAATTTTAATATTATCTTGAACCCATTTACCCGGCTCCAAAGCATAAACCTTGAAAAGCTTCTGCATGTCTGCTGGGTTATACTCTGTGTTGTTCGTTGTTAAATCTTGAGAGAAGAACCATCCAGACTCTGCTGAATCAAAATCAACATTGTAATCTGCTTTGTCTTCTTTGTCGAATGCCATCAATAGACCGTATGAACCACTGTCAAGAGTTCCAGCATTAAGCTGTTGCTGAATCCAAGATTCATAAGTTTCACCTAACCAGTAGTACTGACCGCCCTGTGCAACTGATGCAGAAGGAACAACCGCAGTATTAACTGTTTGCGGGTTTGTATTAAATACTTTTCTGATAAAGCTTCTTGAAGATGGGTCGAAGTTAAATTCTGTTTTATGTACAACGTTGCCACTGTCGTCTAAAATTGCTGCTCTATATGTTGGTCCCTTAGCAGATGTATCGTTTGAAGAGGTTCCAAACAATCCATCGATACCGCCTGTAATTGCGGTTGTACGCGCTAAAGAGCCTGTAAGAACCACTGCTCCTCCAGACTGAACATACCAAATAGCAGCCAAATAGCCATCTTGTAAGCCGGGAGCGTCGGTGTTGCCGCCGTTTGCACAAACATACAAACCAAAAGCACCGCCGTTGGCATCAAAAGATGGGCTGGTGTCGTTTGTTTCCCACCCTGCTTTGCCGGATGTTTCTGAATCTTGTGCTTCTAAACCAGCAAGACGAACAACTGTAATTCCATCTGTGCTATTTCTCAAATAAGCTTGTGCTGCATATGATGCATATGTTGGTCCCTGATAGTTACCGTCACGCCAAACGTCACCGTTTGCTCTACCCGGAACTGGGTTACCAAAAACTTGCACGAATTCTTCAAAAGAACGAACCGCTACGGGTTCCATTGCCGGTCCTTGGGGTAAGCGACCAATAATAACTGGACCGGGGCTTGAATCAGCTGCTGGCAACTGAGATTGGTCAATCTCGCGAGTAAAAACGCCGGGAGATACAAATTTAAATTTTCTAACTGACATCTAAAGATTCTCCTATCAAAATCTAGATTAATTTATCACAATAATAAATAGTTTGCTGTTTTTCCAAAAGTACTTTATTTATTCTTTCTTCTTAAGGAACCCCGGTCTACCTGTAGCTTGGGGAAGTTCAAAGACATATTCTACATCTTTTGGTATTTTAAATTGTTCTTTTAATCCAAGTTCCAATTCGTCGTACATGTCTTCTAAGTTTTTCAAAGCTGTGAAAGTGTGTTGTTCTGTTATTTTGTTTTTATACAGAAATTCTTTGAAGTCATCATGTGTTTTGTCAATAGCATTATCAATATTTTTTAATCTTGCTGCTTGTGGCCATGGAACCTCTATAACCTTTGGTAGCTCTGGTGGTTCTTCTTTTGGTTCCTCAATGACCTCTTCTTCTTGAATCTCTTCGATGATTTCTTCTTTTTTTGTTTTAGTAAATAATGAACTAATTTTCTTAAACATATAAAGCCCAGCCTTTGTCTTAAGTAGTCAGCAAAAAAACGCCCTCCCATAAATTATGGGAGGGCGAGATAAATAATTTAATTTTTATCTTTATTTTTTATTATGATTGAAGAGCGACCTTCAACATTCCCTTGACGATAACAACATCGCTAGTGAATGCTTCAGCAAAGCTGATTTGGTCAACTGTGCCTTCTGGAGTCATTGACAATGAGTAGTCATTGCCAAGTTCCATGAGCATGCCGTTCATGTATACATCTACAGAAACCATTGGTCCTGCGAATGCATCTGCACCGATAACAAATGCTCCATTTGATTGTGGAACGAATTTCTCGGTAACGTGTCTGCCCATAAGAGCTGTAAGGTCAGCCAAGACAAGTGCTTCGTGTGCAAGACGTGCTGCTTCTTCAGCAGAAACTGCTGCGCCGCGATCTATGATCTCTTGAGCAAGGTCTGCCGCAAGAACGTCGTCTGCTGCGATGCGTGCTGCCTCTTCAGCGTCGATGTTGCTCTGAAGAGCTGTATCTGCTGCCAAGCGTGTTGCCGCTTCAGCGTCAAGGTTGCTCTGAAGAACACCGTCTGCTGCGAGGCGTGCTGCTTCTTCAGCGTCAATGTTTGACTGAAGAGCTGTGTCTTCTGCCAAGCGTGTTGCTGCTTCTTGAGCAAGTGCTGCGTCGTTTGAAGTCTCGTAATCAGAAAGATCAGATGCAACTGCTGCAATAGCTGTTGCATTCGCCACTTCTGCTGCTCTCGCTGTTTGGGCTTCTAATGCAAGTGCTGCGTCATTTGAAACAACGTATGCGTCGAACTCGCCTTCAAGAGTGTCAAGATCTGAACGTAGGCCAGCCTCGATTCCCAATGCGCGTGTTTCTTCAGCCGAAATAGCTGCTGCATTCGCCGCTTCTGCTGCTCTTGCTGTTGCAATTTCTGATGCAAGTGCTGCATCGTTAGAAGCCACATAAGATGCAAAGTTTGAATCATTTTCTGCGTCGATGGATGTCAAGATGGACATAACCTCTGCGAATGAATCTGAATCGACAGATGCGCCTTCAAGAATTGCATTAATTCTTGCTGTTTCTGTGTTGATGTTGTTTTGAAGAACCGCATCTGCTGCGATACGTGCATTCTCTTCAGCTGTGATTGCTGCTTGGCGATCTGAAACCTCTTGAGCTACTGCTGCTGTAAGAACGTCATCTGCTGCGATACGAGCTGCCTGTTCAGCTGAATCTGCTGCTGAACGAGCTGATGCTTCAGCTACAATATCTGCTGCAAGACCAGCTTCTGCTGCAAGAGCGCGAGTTTCTTCATCGTCGATGTTACCCTGAAGAACAGCTTCTGCTGCAAGAGCGCGAGTTTCTTCTGCAGAATCTGCTGCGATGCGAGCTAATTCTTCAACCTTAAGAGCTGCGTCTAACAATTCATCAGCACCTTTCATAGAAGAAGCTGCTGCGATGTAGTGTGCATCCTGCTTTGCAACGTAAGAACCATCGTCCTCAAGACCCATTGAAGCTTGTGATGCGTCCAATTCTGCTTGAATTGCTTGATCAGCTGCTTGGAAAAGAGTCTGCATTGTGATGTGATCTGCATCGTGCTGTGCCTGAAGAGCATTGTGAAGAACAAGAATAGCTGCGTCAGCTGCTGCGAATTCATCACGAATTAAACCCTCTTCAGTTTGAGCGCGAGACTGTTCAGCTGCGATAGCTGCGTCAGCGTCTGCTTCGTTTAGATCGATGTCTTCCTGAAGAGCTTGACGAATTGCTTCTACAGAAGCATCGCGGGCAGTTTCGTTTGCTGCCATTTCAGAGCGGATAGCTGCACGGTCGTCATCACCATCTGCTTCGTTAGGTCGATGTCATCCTGAAGAGCTTGACGAATTGCTTCTACGTATGCGTCACGCGCAGTTTCGTCTGCTGCCATTTCAGTGCGAATTAAAGCGCGGGCGGTATCGCCGTCTGCTTCGTTTAGGTCGATGTCATCCTGAAGAGCTTGACGAATTGCTTCTACGGAAGCGTCACGAGCAGTTTCGTTTGCTGCCATTTCAGTGCGAATTAAAGCGCGGTCGGTATCGCCGTCTGCTTCGTTTAGGTCAACGTCTGCTTGAACAACTGCTACTGCTGCGAGCATTGCTGCATTTTCTGCTGCTACTGCTGCGAGCATTGCTGCATTTTCAGCTGAAACTGCTTCTTGACGATCTTGTACTTCTTGTGCAAGACCATTGGTAAGAGCCAATTCTGCTGCTTCTGCGCGAAGTTTCTCGGTTTCGATGTCTGCTGCAAGACCTGCTTCAGCGTTTGATGCACGAGTTACTTCAGCTGCAAGGTCGTTTGTGAGAACGAGGTCTGCTGCTGCACGAGCAGATGCTTCAGCGGTGTCGGCAGCTTCGAAATCACTTCTTTCTTGAGCAAGTGCTGCGTCGTTTGAAAGGACATAACCTGCGAAGGCGGAGTCGTTTTCAGCGTCAATAGAGTTGATCAAAGTTACGATTTCAGCAAAACTGTCTGCGTCTGCTGTAGAAGCTTCAAGAATTGCGTCGATTCTGCCTTTCTCTACGTCAACAGCTGCTTGCAAGGCGTTGTCGCCAGCAATACGAGATGCTTCTTCAGAGTCAATGTTGCTTTGAAGTGTAGCGTCTGCTGCTGCAAAGTCTGTGCGAATTTGCGCTTCTTCAGCTTGAGCGCGTGTTGCTTCCGCAAGATCAGCTGCTGCGAATTCTGAACGAATTGCTGCTTCTTGACCGAGTGCGCGGGTTTCTTCAGCTGTAATAGCCGCTGCGTTTGCTTGTTCTGCTGCACGAGCTGTAACTGCTTCTGCTGCAAGGTCAGCTTCAACACCATCGATTCTTACGCCGAGAGCACTGTCTGCTGCTGCAAATTCAGAGCGGATAGCCGCTTCCTGACCAAGAGCACGAGTCTCTTCAGCTGCGATGGCTGTTGCATTTGCTTGTTCTGCTGCACGAGCTGTAACTGCTTCTGCTGCAAGGTCAGCTTCAACGTCATCGATTCTTACACCGAGCGCACTATCTGCTGTTGCAAATTCAGAACGAATTGCTGCTTCTGACCAAGAGCACGAATCACTTCCTCGGCAACGCTTGAACGTTTACGCCTTCTGCTGCTGCAGCGCGAGCTGCTTCAGCTACTACAAGACCTTCGATGCGTGCTTCTTCGGCTTGGGCGCGAGCTAATTCTGCTGCGATGTCAGCTTCAAGAGCTTCTTTTACAGAAGAAAGGTAACCTAAGTTAACCGGTGTCTTTGGACAGCCTACCATCGCTTCGTATTCTGAAACAGAAAGGTCAACTGCCATGTATTCTAGTTGCATCACAGGTGATGTAACCTTACCATACTTGCTGGTGTCTAGAGACATATCTCCCCAGACTTCTGCTAATTCGGATTCGCCGTCTACAGCGAAATCCATTCTAAATCTATCACTACTAATTCTAGTTTTAGGCATATTATTTTTCTCCTTGGGCATTGCCCTTATTAAATATGTAAAAATTTGCCAGCTTTAATGGGGCTGGCTGACCCTTTTATATTTTATAGTAACCAATTCACCATAGCGTCTGTCATAATGACATTGCCATCTTCATCGGCCATTGTCCACTGATCTAGAAGATAATTATAATCAACGTTTGCTGCTGCGAACTTTTCTCCAAACATTGAAGAGAAAATAGCTTTCATCTGATCTTTATCGTGGATGGTTGCCCACCCCGGCAATACAACAAAAGTTGCAAATTTGAAGTCTGCTTTTCTGACGATAACGCAATATGCATCATCACCTGCAGAGATGTCAGTAACAAAACTGCCAGAAGGAATACTCATTCTGGAAATCAAAGTTCCGCCATCGGTAACCATTGTATAGACTTGCTCACCATACTCGATGACCCAAGTTTCTGGAGTCAAAGCATAGTGAACTCTATTAATTTTTGTTCCGCCATTGTCATGCACCTTGGTGTAAGACAGAGGAATAGAATCTGCGTCTAGCTCAATCAGATATAGACAACCAGTTGAGGTTCCCAAAAGAACTTTTCCAGCTGGACCGTAAGCTGCATGAGTTGGTGCACCTTCGATTGAAGTTACATCATGACCATATTCAGAGAATGCGCTCCATGTTTCCTGATCTTTGGTGAAATACAACTTGGTATTTCCGCCATCGTTCTTAAGATACATATGAGAACGCTCACCACTAGGATCGGTTCCGAATAGATATTGAACAATGTCCGTTAATCTACCGCTGTGATCCCATTGATATGTTTCCGGAACAACACTAACGGTTCTTTGAACTGAATGTGTGTTTCCAGAGAAGTCTTCCGCAGAGTAGGTAATTGTATAATCACCCTCTTGAGCACCATATGGAATGTCTGTTCTGTTGAACTTGGTGACATTAACAGCTGCGTCGGCGGCTCTAAGGCTAATCTGAAGATCAGCATTTCCGAAAACATTACCCAATACATCTGCTGTAGATGTTGGGATTGTTTGTACTAATTCGAATGTTGCCTTATCTAGAGAATAGTAGAACTTAAAGTCATCACCTTCTCTAGTGATCTTCATAGCACCGGATGTTACAATTCCTGTAAGAGCAGTTTCTTGGTCTCTGCCGTTGTCTCCGTCTTTGTAATATGCATTAAAGCCATTACCGCCAGCGTTTGTCATTCTTATAGAAAGATATCCAATATTGCTGGTGCCGAATAAACGAAGATCCAAGAAATGATAACTGTGGTTGCCATAGGCAGCGTAATTATCAAATTCTACCAACACTTCCCAAGAGTCAGCACTAGCAGGAATTCTAGTTTCCTTATGGACAGTATAATCAAACCAATTAGGATTATCAAATGCCAATAATTCACCAGAAATTACAGGTGAGCCGTCTTGTGGAGTTGTTGGTATCCAAGCTTCGCTTACATTCAAGCTCTCATTGCCACTAATAGTGACATTCGGAGATGGATCAATAGCATCAGATACAGTGTATCCCGGATCTTCGAACTGGTAGCCAGAGAATACTGTCATTGACGCATCTCCCTCTAGGTCGATAATAGGATCTACAGTGTCTGCTGGAAGGACAATTTGTCCACTTGTCACATTCGGAGATGCCTTGTGAGGGTCCACAACGGATCCGTTGGACCAACCTGAAATATAATTTAAGTGACTAACATAGTTCTGAAGCTTTAAAGCCCCTGCCTTGTTCCACACGTAAATTAAAGGTCTTATCTCATTATCGTTTTCATCGATCTCGACTAAACGAATATGGAAGAAATCCGACGTTCCGGGACCACCGAAGCATTCCCAGTTGTATACTCCTTCCGGAATCTCAAAAGGGAAATTGTGGATAGTGTTATTCCACCCACCAGATAGACCCACATTTTGTGGAGAGGAATACTCCTCACCAGTTACAGAATCTGTGATGGTCAAGCGCGAACTATATGTATTCGCATGTAAGTAAAGGTCAGTCTGCATCAATTCCCATCTAACTCTCTTCATCGGTCTCGCATCTAACGAGAACGAATCGGTTGCGAGAACGACACCACTGGCATCTACTGCCGCAACATAAACCGTATAGGAAGCCGGTGCTGGTGTAAACACTGCACTTGAACCTATGGTCACTGATGTTCCAACTGCTACTTGTCCAAGATCGCCAACTGATTGATCTAAAGCATAGACCCAGCTAACAGCACCTTGATCAACTGCATTTTCACCAACTTCAACAGTCATGGTTACTTCGCCACTGGCTACAGAGGCTTGTCCAGAAATGACCATTTCAGCCGGTGCTATGAGACCTTGGATTGCTCCCGGATCAACTGCATCAGACCAATAGCCATCTGTTCTGCCATCTATAATTAACATTTCCGGTGGAATTGTCTCGTCAAAGATACTTTCTCCGACTGCATATTCACCGATTGCAGGATGCATCTTATATCTAGTCGACTCGGCATAACCACCGCCCTCTTGCTTCAGCATGAGAGAAGACTCTTCCCACTCTATTAATTTACAAGCATCCAAATCAGAACCATCAAGAACAGCTTGGAAAATCTGACCAGCTGCCGCGTGTGCGCCAGATAACTGATGCATATCAAGCTTTCTAATCATATCCTTGACCATTCTACCAATACCTGCTGCCGACATCGTGCCCCCCATTCCATCATTAAAGTTTGTTGGAATCAAGAGACCTGTATCACCAATAAACACATAGTCACTAGTAAAGTCGGTCAAAATTGTCCCATATGAAGAGACTTGTAAGTCGCCCATATAGAAAGGACCAGCTTCCCAATGCGCGAGGTTTGCATCATCTCTCAATGAAGCTGGCACATGTTGAGCAACGCCGCTGAGAATGTCTTCTCCATCAACATACATTGGAGCAAGTACAGCCATAAAGACCATTTCTTGACCAACAGGAAGTTGATTTTGCATCGCTGCACCAGAACCTTGTGTTATCGCCAAGATTTCACCAGTTGATGAATTTACAACAGCTGCATAGCCCACTACAGTATCTTCTGTAGCAGAATAAACAAAACCTGCCGCATTAAGATCCATTAAGACATGTCCTGATCCGATTGTTGTTCCCACGTCACCAAATGGTGTTGCGGATACAGCCCACTTATCAGCCCCTGCATCCAAAGCGAGTTGGTTAGGGGTTGCAAAAAAGTAAATTGCCTGATAGCCAGATGTAACTGTAACACTAACAGAAGGTGTTGGTGGTGCCACTACAACTTGGCCAGATGCTGGTGCACTGCCTACTGGGACACTAACAAGAACTTCTGAAGAAGAAAGATTCGTGACTGACATTGAAATTTCTCCCGGATAAGATCCGGCAGTAAGTTGATAGTCATATGTTCCAGCTGCAAGTTGTACATTTACAACCACAGGGGAATCTTTTCCTCCGGAAGCCAAGCCTTCGTTTACCACAACAACTCCATTTGAGTCTGTCATTGTAAACACTGCATTGTTCCAACCGTCGCCGTATGTATCAGACTTGCTAATTTCAAGAGATACCAAAACCGTATCTTGTATAACATCTGCTGTTGCGATACAATTTCCAGAGCCATCGATAGCGGCTACGTAAACAGTTACTGTTCCCGGTGTGACCGAGATGGTAGCTGTTTGACCAAGCGCAACAACGGTGCCTGTTGATGGTGCTCCGACGACAAAATCGTCTGATAAACTCCATGCCCAAGCAGTTGCCGAACTTTGTGCCACAGTATTAAGAACTACTGAAACAACCATTTCATCACTCGCGAAAGAGTCTACTGCTGCTTCAATAGTAGCGGGGGCAGAAAATACATCAGTTACGAATGATCCAGCTCCAGTTGAAGCTTGAAGGTTTGGAACATTCACCAATTCTACGCCGTTGACATCAGCAATAATGAAGCCTACTTCGTTCGGCCATGTTCCGCCGCCCAAAGCCCATGTGTATGTTTCGCCGTCGTTAACTGTCAGTGACTCGGTGAGTCCGGCAGGTAACGTAACGCCGGATGCAGGACCAGTTGAGGTAAACACAACATTGCCACCTGCATCAGAGATGTTTAGAACGTTTCCAGTCCAGCCATCACCGTAAGAGTCAGTCATAAAGATTGATACATCTGTTGTTTGAGCCGGAGCTGAAGGAGTCACTGTTGTCTCTGCATACCAGTAAGCAACTTCGTCTGCGTCCATTGCTCTACTGTGAATACGGAAATCATCCATAGAGCCTACATAGAAAGTTCCAGCTGAGTGTGAATCGTGATCCCACTTACCTAATCTCATGGCTTGTGTTGGATCAAAAGTTCCGGTTGCGCCCGTAGCAGAGTCTTCAAGGACTCCATCTACATAGAGATAAAGATTTTCACCATCTCTAACAGTTGAAATTTGATGCCAAGCACCATCATTTATATCTGTTGTGGAATAAAGCTTGATTGTTGTTTCAGCGCGGTTGCGCCAGAAGAACATAGCCTTGTTTGCAGGACCGCCGCTTTCATTCATGGCGATTAACCACATGTCGTTGCCAGAGCCGTATCCTTTTAGGACAGCGTATCCTTGGCTCGTCTGGGTTGTTTTAAACCAAGCAGAGACCGTTGTTGTGGTTCCATCAAACCCTTGATCACCTGAATGCGGAATGTCCATGCCACCACTTCCTACGAAAGTAGCAGCAGTTCTTCCATCCAATGTCTCAAAAGTTACATTAGAGGCAGAACCATCATCGCCAACATCTGCTGTAGCGTCACCATTGTCAAATGACCAGTGACCTTCGAGACCATAAGTTCCATGCCATTGAGTAACTTCACCATTGTTAGGGTCCATGTTCAAGCCATTTGACATGTAGTAAGTTACACCGTCAAACACATGTGTATGTACAGTTCCATCACCGCCGGGATGATTAATGGCACCTGCTTCAGTAGTATAAAGTGGAAAAGTTCCATTTACCATAATTGGTGGTGCTGGAGGAAGTGTGCTGTCGTGCAGCTGCTGAACTTCACCTAAATCAAGTGCTTTTGAGTAAATGCGAACGTCATCGACCATCGCATCCAACAACCCCTTATACTCTGTACCATTATTGATTGAACCAAAAGTTAATGGCAAATGTGTGCTAACATCTCTAGTCGATGAATCTGTTTGCGTGTCCACCAGAGAGCCGTCAATGTATAGCTTTACAACTGCGCCGGATCTTGTACCAATTACATGATGCCAAGCACCTGTTGTAATTGGGGCTTCAGCACGAATCCAAGCATTGCCACCACCTATCATGAATCTCATCTGTCCCTGATAAGCAGATAAGGCATATCCATTCCAATTGGCCAAGCTTGTCAGACCTTTGTAAACGACTGGCGAGACAAATGCGCTCGTTGAGATAGAGTTAAAATTAACCCAAGCTCCAACCGAGAAATCCCCGGTTCCAAAATCAACTTCGTTAACATCGCCAAAATGAATCTTCTCACCGGAAGATGCGTCGAATGAGGCAACAGTTCTTCCAGAATCTGTTATGAAATCAACGCCAGTAGCAACACCATTGGTTCCAACATCTGCTACTGCATCGCCATTATCAAATGACCAGTGACCAACAAGTGCTTGAAGAACAGGCATTGTCCATTGGCTTGAAAAATACCATTGGCCATCAACTTCCATTGAGACCTGCATTAACTTTTCTGACAAATCTTCTGTCACTGTCAAGTCGTATTGAGCGTTTGTTGAGCCACCTACAGATGTCCAGCTTGAAGTATCCGCATTGTAATATTCAAATGCGAAGTATCCCAATGTTCCACCTTTAAGGTCAACGGTAGCCGTCAACACATCACCAATACCAACGCCAGAAGGATCTTGATCGAGAGATACTGTCGGAGGAGCAACAACTGTTGTTGCTGTGTGAAGCAAAGAAACTTCAGCTGCGGATAATCCACGGCTATAAATCATGATGTTATCCAAAGAACCATTAAAGTAGTGATCTTTTGCATAACCATTTATTTGACCATCCCATGCACCAAAAACAACTGGCGCGTTAGAGTCGATGACTTCCGTAAATGCAGCTGCTGCAGCCTGACTTCCGTCTACAAAAAGACGAATGTGTGATGCATCTTTTACATATGTAACGTGTCTCCACTCGCCATTAGCGAGGTTAGAACCAACCATGGTTCCAATAGAACCTTTGTTGTCGCCTCTGTAATACCCCTTAAGAATGCCGCCGTCAAGACTTAATGCAATTGAAGGATAATTTCCTGTTACTGAATTGTACCATTGAGAAAAGAAATCTTGTCTACCAGAGGTACTGTCAGTCTTAAGCCACATTGAAATTGACCACTGGGCACCAGCAAGAACTGACAAGTCAGTGGCTTCAATAAAGCTGCTAGAGCCATCGAAGGAAGCATACTGTCTGCCTTCTGCTGATACGTGTGTAACCGAAGTTGATGTTCCATCTTCTCCGCCAGCTGGATCGGCAGCATCACTGTCAAGAATATAGTTGTGTGCTAGACCATAGCCTAGTTCTGAATGCACATCTGTTGCGATAAGACCTGTTTGGTGATACAAAGATCCCCAGTCATTCGACAACAGAAGAGCGTCACTTGTGATACTTTGGCCAGCTTCTAATCCTAGAGGTGTGAAAAGAATGAAGTTATTTCCTGCCCATGCAGCTTCATTTGCGCCGAAACCAACAAACTTGTGTTCGTGGGTTCCGACATAGGCTCCGTCCCATTGACCTAAGCCTTCCAAAGCAACAGAACCAAAAGTGTACCAAGTATTAGGAGCACTAACTTCTGCTACTTCCATACCAGTTATAGATGATCCATCATAACCGATAATTTTAACGATATAATCGTTATTTTGTAAATAAAGAGTTGACATTATTTATCACCCCCTTTATTGTTTTCATTTTTTATCATATTAAATTTCTCCTTTAATATTATTTTTTAAATAATAGAAAACGTGTTTTTGCCCTTTTAATTTAAATTTCAATTGCCGTCCGTTAGGTAAAATCTTCATTCAAAAAAGAGCCTTTTTTATAAACAAGTTTTTATAAAAAAACGTGAACAAAGTCTACGGGTAGACTTGTTCGCCCTAGATACTCGGCACTTTTGCGAAAAGCAAAAAAAAGTGAGTTTACCCATAAAAAAAATTAAGCCCCGCAGTAATTTGCGAGGCTTTCTTTAAAAAAGTTTATTTTTTAAATTTTTAACTGTCTCTCCAAAGATTGTTTGAAGCGTACTTGATAACCTCATTAGCAGAAGCCTCATCGTACCCATATTCATCCATGAGAGTCTTAATCATTTCGTTATATTTGCCTTGTTGCTTCTTATCTCTTGATTTGGACTTTGTAACAATTCTTGAGATGTCGCGAACTGAAGCGAGAAGCTTGTTTTCGATGGCTTCTTTTAAAGGACCATAAGATGTCCAATCGATTTGCTCCCCTTTTCTCAATTTTGCAAACATGTAAGCTGTAATATCTGCTCTGAAGTTTTCTCTTGCTGAGCCAATGATTCCGATTTGCTCCTCAATGGACTTCAAGAAGTCTTCATCTGCATGCATCTCTTCGTTAGTTACTTTATCCTTTACCTTGCTTCCGTTGACGTAAGCTTCGGCGTGATCAAGGTAGTTATTGAAAAGAGATTCGGCTTGCTCTTGGTAAGCAGAGACAAAAGCTTTAGTAATTTCTTTTTCTAGGATTCTCAAGTATTCATCATGCAGTTCTTTTTGCAAAAATGACAAATATTTCTCTCTTAGATTGTCGACAACAACCTGCTCTTTAACTGGCTTAATCAAAGCATCGCGAATAGAGATTGGAGTAACCATATTGTTTTCAGAATCTGCAACGGCCGCGTCGATTGACTTCATAATGAATCTTGTTGAGATTCCTGTCATTCCTTCATCACGAACTTCGTCACGGAGATCTTCAATATCAATCTTTTTGATATATCCTTTCTCGACAACTTCTTGACCGTTATAAATCTTCATCTTGGTCATAGGGTCAACCTTGTTTGAGGGCTTAAGTCTTGTCAAAACAGAGAACATTGCTGCAACCTCTAAAGTGTGAGGTGCAATGTGTGCATCAAAATCAGATTCATCCAACAATTTCTTGTAAATCTTCTGTTCTTCGTTTACTTCCAAGCAGTAAGGAACGTTAACTCTAACAATTCTGTCAAGAATAGCTTCGTTTGTGTTCTCGGACTTAAACTTAATCCATTCTGCTTCGTTACAGTGTGCAAGAATGACACCATCGAAGTAAATCATTGCGCCCTTACCGGGGGATGGGACTGCTTTTTCCTGCGTTGCAGTAATCATTGTATGTAAGAACTCAATCTCATTCTTGAAGACCTCAACAAACTCAACAATTCCACGATTTCCCACGTTGAATGCCCCATTTAGGCTCAAAGCACGAGGATCATCTTCCGGGTAGAGGTCTAATTTTGAAATGTCCTCTGACCCTATTAGGATGCTTGTATCCTGTGTGTTGGCATCCATGGGTGGGACAACTCCAACACCTCTCCTACCACGAATAGAGAAGCTTGTTTCTTTGACTGGGAAGTTCATGTAATCTCCGCCATATTCTTCCAACAATCTATGGCGACAGACCGGACAAAGATCTCCCTCGATGCGGATTCCGTATAGGTCTTGAAACTGCTCACGAAGGCTTCTGGGAATTAAGTGAATTGGCTCTTCGTTGATGGGGCATCCGTCTAGTGCATAAAGTGCCCCGCTCTGTTCAAGTGCTCTTTTGATATGCTCAACGAGGGCTGACTTACCTGCGCCAACGGGGCCGAGGAGCAAGAGAACCTGACGGCTTTCCTCGCCTTTCATTGCGGCTGAATGAAGATATCTCATGATTTTCGCCAAAGATCTCTCCATTCCAAAAAATCTTGTCTGGAAATAATCATAGGTCTTCAAAGATTCACCGTTAAACAGAGTGTTGCAACGAGAATCTTCTTCTTTCATTCTCGTAATACCCTTATTAATGATTGTTTTATAAAGTCTCTTGTGAGCCAGCTGAGAAATTGCTTTATCTTCCTCTAGAAGCTCAAGGTAATCAGAAAAAGTACCTTTAAACTTTTCTCTTTTACTATCTTTCTTGTGCTTTTCAGCTAGTTCTAAAAATTTATTAGTTTTTGATTCTGTCATTTTAAAATTCCCATATTTCATCTTCGATGATTGTTATAAATTCCACATTGTCATTCCACAAATAGCATATATTGTCGTATACCTTATTTGCATATGATAAATCTAAATCTCGTCCGTCGTGTTCATGCTTTAAAAAGAGAGTATTTGTCTTTCTTTCATAGTCTTCAACATAAACAATCGGGACTCCATTCAAACCCACACTACTAATTAGAGCGTTCCTGACGCTTTTCCAACCTTCTTCATCAGAAATTTCATTAATTGCATAATTTCCTGTATTTTTCTGATAAGAGTAAGAAAAGAGGTTCAATTCGTTGCACATTTCTTCGTCCAAATACTTTCGAATAAAGGACTCATCGTCGTGTGTCTCTCTCACCAAAAGACACTCCTCAAAGCCATGTTCTCTTTCTATTTTTTTGAATAAAGAATATCCCAAATGATAAGGATTAACCCTACCAACTATTGGTCTAACGACCTGATTGTGCGTCTTTAGAAATGCCAAATGATACTTATCTGGCAAATTCAAGTCGTACATGATTTTTTCATGAATAAGAACTGCCCAGCCCTCGTTCATAATTTTGGTTTGTCCTTGGGGAACAAAATATTTTGACCTTCTCTCGACCATCTCTATCAAGTCCTGCTGCCAATCGTCTAAATCTCTGGCATTCTTGCGAATAAACTCTAATAGATTATATTCCTTTCTGACAAGCCCAACATCTAAATTGATTTTGCCATTTGTCTTTTTGAAAAGATCTTTTTTTGCTTCTTCTTGGCTTATTCTGTTGATACCCGGTGTTCTAGGAATTTGGTATTGTATAGAGTGACAAGCATCAAGAATTCTTTCAACTTTGTCAATTCCAATATTAGGATCTTCAATATATTGTTGAACGCGCTTGCCAGCTGCCTTAAATCTTGCGATTACGTTGTCTGGATCTGTATGTGTAAACATTCTATTGTTTTTAAAGAAGTCGGAGTGACCCACACAGTGGGACATTGTTAACAAATGGGTGCTCATTGGGTTTTCAAGCATCAAGTAAGCAATTGAAGGATTGGAATTAATGATCATCTCATAAGGAAGACCTTCCATACCAAGATTGTATCTTGTAATTGTTCTTTCAAATGATTTTCCAAAAGACCAGTGCCTATAGTGTGTTGGTAAACCAGTGTATGCCATCGCACCAATCATTTCATGATAATTTAAGATCTCATATTCAATCGGAAACCAATCAAGATTGTATTTTTCTTTTGCAATTTTGCAAATTTCATCATCCCAGTCTTGCAATTCTTTTACTGTCCAATCTTTCATTTGTTCTTGCCTCCAAAAATATGTTGAAACGATGGCCAAATATGTTTTGGTTTTGATAGTTTCACTCTTTTAAACGAGTTATCAGTTATTGATGTTAATTTTTTCCATAAATTCGTTGCTTCGCTTTGACTATATCTGAAAGATTTTGTCAATATTGAAAGTTCGGATTCAGGATGTGCCATTGGGTCGATTTCCGCATAGCAAATCATTTGATTGATTTCTTTTAATTCTGTAAAAAGAGCCACGGTCTTCGGGTCGTCAAAAGACCAGTTTTCTCCATCACCAGAATAAAAAGTATAAATATTCCAACTAGAAGGATGATATCTCTTGTTAATAATTTCTTTTGTCATCTCTAGAGCAGATGACATGATTGTTCCGCCAGATGTGCCTCTTTTAAAGAAGTCATCTTCATTGACCTCTCTCGCTTCAGTGCAGTGAGAGATAAACACAACTTCGATATTGTCATATTTATATCTTAAGAATTGATATAACAAAAAGTAAAAGCTTCTAGCAATGTATTTTTTGTCTTTTGTCATAGATCCGGAAACATCCATCAAGAAAAAGATAACTGCGGAGTTATTTTGTTGAGGCTTCGGCTTCATATGCTTATATTTTAAATCATCTTCGTGAAAAGGAAATCTTTCTCCGGATTCTGGGTCATAGGCTCCAGAGGCAATTGCCATTTTCTTTCTGCGAATTTTTCGCTTTATAGTTTCTTTTTTAGAAAGCTTTGATCTCATGCCTTTCTTGCGAAAACCACTTCTTTTCAACTTTTGATCTTTTATAAATTTAAATCTTTTTCTCTCTAAGTCTGGCAATTCTAGATCTTGAAAAAGATACTCTGCTAATTCATCTAGAGTTATCTCAACGTCATAGTACTCATCACCAGCGTCATTAGAGCCTTTTTTTCCTTGGGCTTTTTGGTTTTGTTTTCCACCTTTGCGAAGAACCTGCCCTCTTTTAATCTTTTTATCACCTGCAGAGCCAGCTTTTTGGTTTTCACTATTCTCTCCATAGATGAAATGGTATTCCTTAATCCCTTTTACTGGAATTTTTACCTTTTTCTTTCCATCTTGACCAATTATAGACTCATCGGCGACTACATCTTTGATGCCTTCTCTAAGAGCTTTGTCTATTTTTTCCTTATGCCTTTTTCTGTCTGCTGCAGATCTATCCGCTGATGTTTTGTGTTCTCTAAAGATGCTCAATTTAATCTCCAAAATAAGAAGTAATTGCAGATAGGAAAACTACAACCAAAATATCTCCCTCATCTAATTCATAATTCGATATTATTTGGTTGCTTTCGTTTATATAAAAGTCTCCAGAACCCTCTGCACTTGTAAGTAGTTGTAACTGACCGTTTAAGAACACCATTAATGTGTTTGGATCTAATTCTTGCCCCTCTGGAATATTGAAAAAATCATTTAAAGATGAACCGGCGGATACATCACCTGTCAAAACTCCCGGAGTTGATTCTGCTGTGTCTTCTGCGCCGTGAACGATTTTCGCAGCAGAGCGAAAAGGGGTTCCAGAGCCGCCAGATTCACTATCACTAGACTCGGAATCAGAACCCGAAGCAAGAGAGTCTGTTAGGGCTGCGTTGGCAATTGCTGCTGCCTGTGTTGCACTATCTAAAACCTCAAAATCTATCAAGCCCTTTCTGGTCCTGATACATTTGGCAATTATTTGGAAAAGGTGATCAACTTGGCCAAAAAGTTGCCTTTCCTCGGTCAAAGTTACAATTTCAAAAAAAGAATTTCCGTATTGAACGTAATCCCCCTCTCTGACATACACGTCCTGATCCTCATGGAGCCTTCTTTCGTGGAATTTTACCGTTATGGTATTCATCTTATCTAATCCAAAGTTCTCCGTCGTTGTGGAAATACCCTCAAACTCAACAAGGGCATATACCCTGACTGGGGGAAGAAAAGATTTATCAATCGCTTCTCCATACAGGGGGTGAAAATTTGAATATTCTACTGAAACTGGCAAGTAAAGTATCTGTTGCCCGATGACTCTTTCTAAAAGCTCATCATTAACTTGCTTTACCAAGTTTCTTTCTTTTTCTCCGAGAAATAGTGGAGGTGGGGGATTAGTTGGTTTTGACCATTTATTATCAGACATTATTAGTACTCCTTCTTATCCCCTACTATTACCCTTTCTCTACCAAATCTTATTTCTGCGGCGGATTCGCGAATTGTTGCTTTAGGCTGGTTGTCATTTTTATCAGAACCCATTAAATATCCTAAAACTTTCAAGTTTATTGTTGTAACAAACTTTCTTTCTTCTTCTGATAAATTAGAAATGTTATTTTCTAAACCGAAATCACCTTGAACAAATCCTTCAAATCTATGACCGTCTTTGTTAATGAAAAAATTATTAATCTGTCCAGTATAGGCCATAAAAGGAGTGACAATTTCATTCATTTGTTGCTGATATTCTGTGTTTACAGTTAGTTTATAATTTATTGTTACATATGTTGGGATTGGCATTGATATTGTTTCATAAACAACTTTCTCGTTTTTAAAAGGATAAGTCTTTTGTTTAAAAATTCTTGTGGCGTAGGCATTAGCAAATGTGGATGTCTTTTTTGAATTATTCTTCTTGCAACGGTTATTGCTCCGCCCTTTGCATCATTTTGTCTAGGTACATGTGACCACGCAACACCTTTCATGTTTGGGTCTTTTTCCATGCTAGTTCTTTCAATGCTTACGGCTGGCAATACAAAAACATCTTTGTTTCTCAAATCTTTGTTATCTTTTATCTGAAAAGATCTTTCGGGCATTGACCAGATAAGGGGAACCCTTTTCCAACCTTCGTTTGTTGTACAAAAAATCTGTAAATCTTCGTTTAGCCACTCATATAAGGCGAAATCGATAGTTTCAATCGTAGACGGCATAAAAGTTATTTCTTTAAGGGGAACGCTTCCCTCTTTTTTATCTTCCTCTTTAAAATAAGGTCTAAAATTTTCGTATTTTTCTTTTCTACTACTCATAATTTATCCTTGGAAAATTGTCATAGGAACTTTTTTCTGCACAGTCTCTACTGCTTCCACCTTTTCAGCGTCTGTTTTTGCTAATTCTGCATAAGTAAGCTCGTTCATTATCTCTTTAAGTTCTTCTCTAAGTTTTTCTTGCTCTTCTTTGGCTTGGCTCAAAAGCGCATCGGAATTTAGATTTACAGATTCTCCCGGAATTGGAATAGTCTGGAATTTTCCTCTGATTTGTGCCAAAGTTTCTTTAGAAAGAGCCAACGCAAAACGCCGAATCCACTGCTTACCTATAGCATTAAAATTTTCATAAGGAATGTTGTCAAATGGCAGAGTATTTAAGTTATTTATGCCATCGGCACCGTTGTCATAATCTTCATTGTTTTCCCAAGCGTTTGGAATTACCGAGAAATCTACCCACATGTGCGTGTAGTTAGACAGTGTTTGTGGTGCTGGGAATATTCTAAGTTTGTTATTTTTTAATTCGTAAGAATAGTGGGAAAGTCTGGTATAAATATTATCTTCATATGCCATGGCTTGTAATTTATTCTGCCATGCGGGTACAATCTCAAATGTAGAGTCGTCAGTATACTGACCATATTGGCTTAAATTGCCAACAACATTCAGACCACCGAAATCACCAAAGAATCTCAACATGGCATTTGGGGTTTAGTAATAAACTTTTTTGACAATAACTCTTTTGTCTCCGACGCTTCCAGCGTATGGGGCACCGCCGCCAGCGGGTTCATTTCCCGAAGCTGAAGAACCGGAGATGATTGCCTGTAAATCGTAATCTTGCTGACCTTGTATTAGATCAAAGGATGCAGAATATATTGGTATTGTTCCTCCGACATCAGCGGCGAAGGAATAGCCATCAGAAACCCTTCTTGCATACTCAAACATCACCCTTGGGAACTTTAAGTTTACATTTTCTGGGCCGGAAAGTCTTTCACCTTCGTGGTCGAATGTTCCTGTTGTTTGCCCCAGAACATCGGATAAAATATTTTTAGATTGATGCAAATTCACAAGGTAGCTATATTCCAACACCGCTTCTTGATAGTTTGCGTAGACATTTTCTGCCTTTAATTCGATATCCAGTACGTCTCCGCCAATTTTTCTATAGGTATATGCAACCTGATCAGAGGCTCCTGATAGAAATTGTGAAGAATCGGAATATACATCAAGCGGCAATGACGTTGCGACGGCAGAAACTGTTCCCGACGATGGCAATATAGATTTGCTCATTTGACTTACTGGTGTTAATGTTGGAAAAGCCATGCAAATTCCTCCCTAGCATTAAGTAGTTTCCAGAAACACAAAACCCCTCTACAAAATTGTAGAGGGGCATGTATTTAGTAGGTTACTTTGAGATTACACTAAATCTGCAATGATAACCAATCCGTACATATCAGGACGAACCATTTTCTTCGCGTAGCGAGTCATGACACCCTTACGAGGTACGAAGTCCTCTGTGCCAAAGATGGTAGGAGTCATCTGGAGTGGTACGTATGGTGCGTAAACGTATCCGCTTTCAAGGAAAGAAGAACCTTTACGTCCAGCCAAAACTACGTTTCTTGGGAAGTAAGGATCAACGTAAACGTCGAACTTCTTGCTCAAGGAACCAACTCTAACTGCTCCGACCTGACCACGGTCATCATCGTGAGTAACAGAGCCACGGAATCCAGCGGTGAATTCAAGAAGGTTAGCGATTTCAGGTGATACAACGATGAAGTTTGCTCCGCCTCTCAAGGTCTTACGGTGGATTTGTGCTGAAACGTCATTGATTGTTTCAACAAGGGTTTCGTACCATTCAGAAACGTTACCAGTGAAGTCTGGGAAAGACGCTCCGGTGATAGCTGCACCTGTTTCGCGGTTAACGAACTTACCGGGCAAACGTGACCAGTAAAGAGTAGATGCTGTGGCACCCTTAACAAGATCTTCCAAGATTTCTTGGTCGATTTCAAGAGCGATGTGCTCTGAAAGGATAGACGTTAACTCGACTTCTGCATCCAAGTTGTGGTATGCGTTCAAGTCTTGAGCCAATTCTGGTGTCCACTTAGCCTTAAGCTTCCTGGTTTTTGCTGTAACAGTAACAGATTCAACATTGATGTCGATTTCTGGAATTGCTGCTTCCGCTTCAAGACCCCACTCGGTTGCACCTACAACTGCACCAACAGTTGTTGCTGCGCCGATGTTGTCGTCGATAGCGAAGTCCCAGCTTCCAATACCGTTCAAAGAAGTACTAAGAGCTGCAAGGTCTTCAGAACCGGTAGCTGCCAAGACAACCAAAAGGTTACCGGCATTTGTTTCGTCATCACGAGTCAAGCGACGTGTAATGCGACCTGCACCGAGTGAACCAGAAGCAACTTCATTGATAATGGTTACATAATCTTTAACATTCAACTGATCGCTAGTAAGATCAGAGAGAGAAATTCTAGCAACCGCTACATTTACTCCTTCAAGATCTGGGTCGAAACGAACAAGCTTGTCAACACCAGCTGATGAGCTGTAATCGGTGTCGAGGAAGAAAGCAGTGCTAGGGCTACCAACAGTACCAGACGCGATCATTGTAGTAGCAGCTGCAGCTGAACCAGTCGGGCTTGAGTAGCCGTTGTTCAATGCATATGCACTCAATTCTGCGTTACGACCTGCGAGAGAAACACCGCCAGTAATTTGCGATGCAACCGCTCCACCACCGTATACTGATTCACCAGCTCGGTAGTCCAAACGAGTTGTTGTGTTTGAAGAATATGTAAAGTCCAAGAAGAAAATGAGGCCAGATGGCAAGCTCATTGGCTGAACTGATACAAGATCGTTAGCGATCAATCCACCGAAAACGCGGCGAACGATAGGGAATGCAACTGCAGAGAATCCTTCGACATCTCCACCCTGCATTGAAGAAGCTTCGCGAAGAAGTTCCTTTGCTTGGTTTTCAAGAAGGCAAGCCATACCTTGCTTGGTACGCTCGTTAGTAAGTCCTTCCAAGAGACCTGTCTTTTCCCACTTATTGAGAAGAGCAGCTCCTTCCTTGGAGAGATCACGTCTAACAATACCTTCAGTTAATTTGTTGATAATTGACATTTTAAAAATCTCCTTTATTATTTATTTTCTTTAATGCCAGCCAAGATTTGCATTCTGCTTGTAAAAGGCATACTGTCAACCTTGGCTTCTCTTCTGGGTAAAGTGTTGGTCGGTCTTTCGATGGTCTCACGGAGCGATTTTGGATGTGCTTTACCCTTTACACTTCCCACTGCGTTTTTAAGAGTTTCAAAAATAACCTTTGCTTCATCAATCGAATCGGCATTTGACAGAGCTTCGACAATTTTATTCTTTTGTCGCTCATTCAAGGAGTTGTCTGCTAATACTTCATTCGTGTATAAAAGTCGTGCGTTAGATAAACTTGCTTTTTCTACCTGCTCCTTCAAAACAGAAATAATATTTTTCATTTTTTCATTCTGCTCTGAAAGGCGATCTCTGGCGGCAACCAATTCTTTGTTTGCCTCTTCAGCCTTAGTTGCTGACAATTGTGCAAGTTTAAGTTCTTCTTTATAATGCATAATATCTTCTGGAGTACCTGCCCATCCACTTTTTTGTGGTTCAATATCCACAACAAGCTCTTCTAGTAGCTCTTCCACATCAGAAATCTCAACTTCTTCTTCCAACGTTGCTTGAATTTCGGCAGTTGGAACTTCCATTTCTGAACCCAAAGTGGGAGGCTCTGCTGGCAGTGTATCCATTAGTGATTCATGGGAAGAGGGTTCTCCCACCAAATCTTCTTCTGCGGAAGATAGAGCATCGGCCATGCCCTTAAGGTCTTCCATACTTAAGACAATTTCAGAATCTTCTTCTGCTGTCTCTTCGTCAAATGCATTAGGGATACTATCTTCTAGTGCCTCTGACTCGTCGTCTTGTTCGGGGGCACCTTCTTGGTCCTCCTCTTGTTCAAAAAGGTTTTCTACAACCTCTTTGATATCTGCAGAATATTTGTTTAAAATAGCTGCTTCTGCGTTTTTAATGGCTGCTTCTTTTAGCGCAGCAGCATCAATAATAGCTTGTTCTAATAATGAGGACATAAAAGTACTCCCTTTATAAAAAATATCTCAAAAATAAATAGTTTATTATTTTATAAAAAGACAAATTTTTATAAAGACGATTATTGGTTATTGTTATTCTGTAATTCCAGAACCAGTAAGTTCGAACATTTCTTTGGCTTCGATCCCAGTTAAAGAAGCGTAAAGTCTAAAGTTAAGACCAGACCCAGAAATATAGATTTCTTTACATTTGACATCAAATGTTACCGGTCCATGATCGTGAGCTGAAGAATCGATGACGAACTTATTTAATGTTGTTGCATCTTCGTGAAAATAAAAAGATAAGTCTTGGCTAGTTAGCTCGTGAATTGTTATAGATTTTGTAACTCTAGGAAATTCAATCTTCATAACGCCTGTTAGGGAAGCAGACCCTGTAACAAAAGGACTTCCTGAAGCTTGATATGATGCGGCGTTTTGCAGTCCCGCTTTATATTGATAAATTGACATTTTTAAAATGCTCCATTTTTACTATAATTAGTTATAATTTTATGAATTCTGCTCTTTTATTTTTAGCTTTTCTAAAACCTTCTTGCGTCTTTTGGCCGCTTTTCTTCTTACAGTAGATGGCTTTTCATAATACTGAAGTTCTCGTACTCTTTCTACGATTCTCTCTTTCTTGCACTTACGCAAAAACCTTCTAATCATTCTTTCTTGTGTGTCTTTCCTGCCTCTTGGCTTCGTTGATACATTGACGGGTCTTTTAGCCATGATAAATCCTCTCTAAATCATATCTTTCCAATTATTTCCACCTGCTAGTGCCATAATACCAGAGATATCTACTCCGGCATCATTAGGAGCGTAACTGGATAGTGGAGATTTTGAACTTCCTTCTGAAGATGGGCTTCCGGCATTCGCGATTGGATTAACATTCTCGAATACTCCCTTGAAGTTCCCACCTAATGTCTGTTCTAACTGCCTCTTCCTTTCTTCTAATTTTAATTTTGCTTCTTGTTGCAACTCAATATTTCTTTGTCTAGAAAAGTCTTGCTGCCCCTGCTCGCTCTCGACTATTGTTTGTTGATTTGATAGTCCAGAAACCACTTCTTTAATTAAACCAGATAAAACGCCCTCTTCGAAGATAGCTTCTTTTATGCACTCTTCTACGATTGGTTTTAATAATTTTTTAATTTCTTGTTTTTTCATTTTTTCCTCAAAATATCATTCAAAGCCCGATTAATTTTATCTGCTTTGTTGAAAATATTTGGCTCTCTGTATGATTTGCCTTCTTTAAGGTTCATAAAAGCATTAGGAGTAGAAGGGTCTGTCGTCGGCATCGTCGGCAGCGTCAGATGGTTATAAGAGACAATAACTGATCCATGCATGCTTTCTCTAACAGACCCTAGACCGCGAGAAGAAATACCCAGCTGACATCCGCTTTCAACGAGGGATCTTAGGATTTGACCAGAAGGAGTACCAAGAACCTTAACTGTTCCCATTACTTTTGGACCTTCCATCCAAATGTTTGTAACCATATGAGATGCATTCTTGAGGTTAATAACAGAATCATCTGGATGATCTAATTCTCCCAAGGCTCTGTTTTCTTTTACGAGCTTCTTGTATGTTTCTACTTCTCTCATCAAAACGTGATCGGGATATTCTCTACCGTTTCCATTTTTGATGTTAGCTTCTTGCATTAAGCCAGTAAGATACATGGCTCCATTTTCAGTAATATCTTTCTTTTCTGCCTCTGTAAGCAGGTCTTTGCAGACTCCGCCTTCGCACAGAGCATAATATTCTCTTAATAAAACTTTTGACATTTCTTAATCCTCTTAAAGTAGTCAACAACCGCTTTTGCAGCGTCTTACGCCTCTTAGCATCCATCTTCTAAACATGTCTACCTTCCTTTATATCGAGTTTTAGACC
>BCSF01000077.1_pt1 | contig 41375 bp, 51 predicted proteins | sample 1016431 | NCBI WGS metagenome assembly BCSF01 (sample SAMD00045685;SAMD00045686;SAMD00045687;SAMD00045688;SAMD00045689;SAMD00045690;SAMD00045691;SAMD00045692;SAMD00045684;SAMD00045690;SAMD00045691;SAMD00045692;SAMD00045684;SAMD00045685;SAMD00045686;SAMD00045687;SAMD00045688;SAMD00045689, study... | reverse complement strand
GTATAACGCAGCGTAAGAAGGGAGATTGAACAATGGCTACTATTTCAATGAGCACGAACTCAGCCTCTACTTCCAACAATGGCGGTACTGGCAATAAGCAGCTTCGTGGCAGCTTAGTTACTCTGCAAAACGACATCGATCTTGCAGATGCTATATTACAAAACGGTGGTACTGCACTAGCAGCAGATGACATTATCGAAGCTATTGCTGTTCCTGCAAACACTTTGATCCTACATGCAGGTTTCAAAGTACAAACTGCAATGGAAGGTACTACCACAGATTCTGCGATTCACGTTGGTCTCACAGGAACAGACGTAGACATTTTTGCTGCGTCATTTGACCTAGACGGTGCATCAGCAGGTGCTCACACTCCTGCGGTTACATCTTCAGGTGTATGTTCTAACTTACCAGTGTTCACTGCATCAGCAGACACTATTGACGTAGAGATTCATGCGTCAGGTGGAACTATCACTGGCGGTATTATTCGTGTGTACGCTGTATGCGTAATCATGGATGATATCTCAGGATCAAGCTCTGCTAATGAAGTAGACCGTGATCTACTAGCATAATACTTTGGGGGCTGGGCAACTGGCCCCCTTATCACATATTAGGAAGTACTTATGGCAGAAACGTTTCTTACACTGACAAACAAAACACTAGTTAGAATGAATGAGGTAGAACTCACGGCTGCTAATTTTGCAAGCCCAAGAGGTGTGCAGACACAGTGTCAAAACGCTGTCAATGAATCTATAAGATATATTAATCAGAGAGAGTTTGCATATCCTTTTAACCATGCAACAAATTCCTCTACACTTACACCTGGCGTTGCTAAGTACACTATTCCAACAAGCACAAAATACATAGACTACAACACAGCAAGAATAAAAAAAGATGAAGATTTAAGTTCAGCAGGTAATAGCCTAACTAAACTAAACTACAATGAATACATATCAAGAGATTATGCCGTACAAGAAGATGACGTTGCATCTACAACTATTAATGCGTCTGATGGTTTATCAGCAGCAGTAACAACAATAACTGTAGCAGATACCTCTGACTTTGATGCAACAGGCACTTTGTTCATAGGTGGAGAGCAGATAACTTATACAGGCATAACAGGTAATGACTTTACAGGTTGCACTAGAGGTGCAAATGACACAACAGCAGCAGCGATTGCAAACAGCACAACAGTCACACAGTTTTCAAAAGGAGGCATACCTAGATTTATAGTACGTACTCCTGACAACAATTATATACTGTACCCTTTTCCAGATAAACAATACACTTTAATATTTGATTACTTTACGTTTCCATCAGACTTATCTGCTGCTACAGATACAACTACGATACCTGACAGATTTGCAACAGTCGTGGTAGATGGCGCAGTAGCGTATGTATATCAGTATCGTGGAGAGATACAACAGTATCAAGTAAACTTTGACAGATTTCAACAGGGTATAAAAAATATGCAAACCCTAGTAATAAACAAATACGATTACGTAAGATCAACATTAATGGGTGGTGCAACCACAACTTATAATCCTGTACTAAGAGTATCTTAATATGCCAGATACATCAACACTACAACCAGCAGCTTTTAACTGTGAGGGTGGGCTAGTTCTAAACAGGTCCACCTTTCTTATGCAGCCAGGAGAAGCATTAGTTTTACAAAACTTTGAGCCTGACGTTGAAGGTGGATACAGACGTATAAACGGTTTTCGAAAATACGTTAATCACATAGTACCTCAAACCAACGTCTCTAGTGAAAAAATATTAATGTCTGTTATATTTGCAAACAGGGTGGTTGCTGCAAGAGGTGAAAAAATATTTACAGCAGGTTCCACTGAGCTTTCTTTAAAGATAGCCTCTGGAACTGCGATGACAGGCTCTGGAACTATTTCGGTGGAGTCAACATCAGGTTTCTCATCTAGTGGTACGCTTCAAATAAACAGTGAAATATTTACGTACACAGGTATAACCTCTGAAACTTTTACAGGCGTAACTAGAGCAACTTCAAGCACAACTGCAGCAGATCACGCAAAAACAGATGTAGTATCTGAAAGTTGGACTGAAAGAGATACAGGCAGAACCAGCGCAGATAAATATAGCTTTGAAAGATTTAATTTTGACGGTAACGAAAAACTAATTTGTGTTGATAGAGCTAATGCTCCTGTAGTTTTTAATTCATCAATGAGTGCTACAGACGTTAGTGAAAGTTCAGTATCAGGTTCTAAATTTGTTGCTGCTTTTAGAAACCACATGTTTTACGCAGGTAAATCTTCTACACCACAAACACTAGTGTTTAGTGAACCTTTTGATGAAGATGCTTTTGATTCAGGTAATGGTGCTGGCTCTATTAAAGTAGATGATACCATAGTAGGTTTAAAAGTATTTCGTGACAATCTTTTTATATTTTGTGAAAATAGAATATTTAAACTTACTGGCAGTGGTTTAAGTTCTTTTGCAATCGAACCTGTAACTAGAAACATTGGTTGTGTTAATGGTAGCACTATTCAAGAATTTGCAGGTGATTTAATTTTTCTTGGCCCTGACGGTTTAAGAACTGTTGCTGGTACTGCTAGGATTGGTGACGTTGAACTAGGCACGATTTCTAAGAAAGTACAGTCTTTGTTTGACAATCAAATAGCAGATGCATCTCTTTTTGACAGTATAGTTATACCAGACAAAACACAATACAGATTATTCTTTTCTAAAGATGGACGTGTAGAAAACAGAACAAAGGGTGTAATATGTGTTATGAAGGGCGATGGTTTTGAGTTTGCTGAAACTCTAGGCATAAAACCTTCTAGCACAGATACATTTGTAGAAGAGGGTGACGTACAAGTTATTCACGGTACTTTTGATGGCTACATTATGAGGCAAGAAAAAGGGGATAACTTTAATGGTGTTGCAATACAGGGAAGATATAGAAGTCCTGATTTAAACTTTGGAGATGTCGGGATTAGAAAGTTGATGCACAGAGTTATATTAAACTATGCACCAGAGGGTGCTTTAAGTGCTGATTTACTTTTACGTTATGACAATGAGTCAACAGGTGCGGCAAGACCTGCACCATATAGTTTAAGCACAGCTTCAGTAGGAGCGCAGTATGGTGTATCTACATATACTACTACATCATCTGCAACTCAGTTTGTTTACGGAGGAGGATCGCAACCTCTTGTAAGACAACCTGTAGAGGGTTCAGGTTTTACTGTTGCATTAAGAGTGGATGACAATGGAGAATCTCCTCCATATTCACTAAAAGGATTTCAATTAGAATATCAATTAGGAGCTAGACGTTAATGGGCGCTACATATACAAGACAGTCTACATACGCAGAGGGTGACGTAATACAAGCATCAGACACAAATGATGAGTTTGATCAGCTTCTCGCAGCCTTTGCAGCTAGTACAGGACATACACACGATGGTACAACTGGAGAAGGTGGACCTATAACTACGCTTGCAGGTCACAGTATTACCATAGGTTTAGGCACAGCAGGAACAGATATTACCTTAACTTTTGACGGTGAAACAAGTGACGGTGTGTTAAAATGGATGGAAGACGAGGATTACTTTGAGTTTTCTGATGATATACTTGTTGCTTCGACAGAAAAGTTACAGTTTCGTGATACTGCTCTTTATATTAATTCTAGCACTGATGGTCAGCTTGATATTGTTGCTGACACTTTGGTTCAAGTTGCCTCTGCTGCATTTACGGTAGATGCAAGTGGAGACATTACTTTAGATGCAGGTGGGGCAGACGTTGTACTAAAAGATGATGGAACTACGTTTGGTAGTTTAACTAACAGCAGTGGTGAGCTTGTAATAAAGTCTGGATCAACACCAACAGCAGCATTGACATTTAGTGGTGCTAATATTACTGCAGAAGGTAACTTGACAGTAGATGGTAATCTAGACGTAACAGGCACATTTGATCTTAGCGATTCTAATTTTACTAATGCAGGTAACATACAACTAGATAGTATTTCTGGTGACGCAGACACAAATACAAGTATTACATTTAGTGGGTCTGATGTTATTACTGTAGCAACTGGTGGTTCTACTGCAGCTACATTTAATGCAGATCAAACAACAACGTTTAGTGGGGCTGTGTCAGGAACGTCAGCAGACTTTGATGGTGGTGTTACAGTAGATAACATTACTATAGACGGAACAGAAATAGACTTATCTAGTGGTGATTTAACTGTAGATGTCGCAGGAGATATTATATTAGATGCAGACGGTGGAGATGTTCTACTAAAAGATGCTGGTACACAATACGCTGCACTTACAAATACATCTGGTGATTTAATAATTAAATCTGGTTCTACCACTGCTATGACATTTAGTGGTGCTAACGTAACTTTTGCTGGTACAGTAACTATTGGTAGCGCAGGTATATCTGAAGCAGAACTAGAAATATTAGATGGTGCTACTGTTACGACAGATGAATTAAATATCATGGATGGCGATACTTCAGCAACATCAACCACACTTGCAGATGCAGATAGAGTTGTAGTTAACGATGCAGGTACAATGAAGCAGGTTGCACTAACCGACTTTGAAACCTACTTTGAATCTGCCCTTGATACATTATCAAACGTAACAACAGTGGGCGCACTAAATTCTGGTTCTATTACATCTGGCTTTGGTAGTATAGATAACGGATCAAGTGCTATTACAACTACAGGCACTATCACAGGCGGTGTGCTAACTGCAGATGATGTGAGCATAGACGGTAAGGTAATTACTTTAACAGGTTCTACTGACGATACAGCCACAATAACTGTAGGAACTAATGGAACATTAGATATTACAACAACTGATAACGCTGCGGCTGCGGCTAACATTCAGATTACTGCAGATGGTACAGCAGAACTAGCAGGTACTACTGTAACTTTAGATTCTGCTGGTGATATAGAATTAAACGCAGATGGTGGAGATGTAGTTTTAAAAGATGATAGTGCTACGTATGGATCTCTTACAAATAGTTCTGGCAATCTAATTATTAAATCAGGAACAACCACTGCTATGACATTTAGTGGCGCTAATGCTACTGTAGCAGGAGATCTTACTATTAGTGGTGATGATCTTACTATGGCTACTAATACTTCAGGTCATCTTCTTATAGCAGATGGCACAAACTTTAATCCTACTGCTGTAGGAGATCTAGCTGAAATAAGCTCTGTTGCTAACGATGATGTATTTCTTGCTGTAGATACATCGGGTGGTGGACTTAAAAAGATTACACGTAGCACTATAGTTTCTGGTTTGGCTGTATCTGGATCAGGTATAGCTAACGTAGTTGAAGATACTACACCACAGTTAGGTGGTTCTCTTGATGTAAATGGAGAAGATATTGTATCAGTATCAAACGGTAACATAACTATAACACCAAACGGTTCAGGTGTTCTTAGAATAGATGGTTCCAACGGTATTGATATGGAGTCAGGTGCTATCTCAATAAAAAATAGTGGCGCTGAATCCTATGTTAGATTTTATTGTGAATCTAGTAACGCACATTATACACAGTTACAAGCAGCCCCACACTCTGCATACTCAGGAAACGTAACTGTTGTTTTACCTGCCAGTGCTGATACACTAGTCGGTAAAGCTACAACAGACACACTAACAAACAAAACATTTGGTGACAATGTAAGCTTTGGTGATAACAACATTACTAACGTGGGTGACATTGCACTAGACTCTATTAGTGCAGATGCCACAGATATAAACGTAGCTGTTACGGACAACTCAGCCACTGCCTTTACAATTAAACAAGGATCAGATGCTTACTTTGTAGTTGACACAGCTAACAGCAGTGAGTCTGTTTCTATTGGTACAGGTGTTTCAGGTACAGCTATTACACTAGGACACAGCACCTCAGAGGTTACAGTATCAGACAACCTTACAGTTACAGGTAATTTGACTGTATCAGGTACAACCACAACAGTAAACTCTACCACTGTAAATCTTAATGATCACAACATTGTTCTTGATAGTAACAACAGTACATCTGCTGTAGTTAACGGTGCAGGTATTACAATAGAGGGCGGTAGTGGTGATGATGCTACATTTACTTATAATACTACAGGTCCAAAGTTTGAATTAAAACTAGGGTCTAATCACGAAGACTTACAAGTTGATCAGCTTATTGCAGCTTCTCTAGATATTTCTGGTAACGTGGATGTAGATGGTACACTAGAAGCAGATGCAATAACAGTTAATGGAACAGCCCTAGCTGAATTTATTTCTGATACTACAGGTGCTATGTTTTCAAGTAACACTGAAACAGGTATCACTGTAACATATCAAGATGGTGACAATACAATAGACTTGGCTGTTGATGCTGCTCAGACAGGAATAACATCTGTAAAGAATACAAGCTTAGTAATAGGTAGAGATGATGATAACTTAATTAAGTTTGGCACTGATAATCAAATTATATTTGAAGTATCTGGCGGTGACAACGTAATATTTAAAGCTAGTGGTGAAATAGAAGCATCCAGCTTAGATATTAGTGGCGATGTGGATATAGATGGTACTTTAGAAACAGATGCACTTTCTATAAATGGCACAGCAGTTACAAGTACTGCAGCCGAACTAAATATACTAGATGGTGTTACAGCAAGTGCTGCAGATATTAATCTTATAGATGGTATAACAAACGGAACAGTAATAGCTAGTAAAGCTATTATAACAGATTCGAACAAAGACATATCAGGCGGTAGAAACATTACAATCTCAGGGGAGCTTGACGCAGCTACATTAGACATATCAGGTAATGCAGATATAGACGGTACTTTAGAAGCAGATGCAATCACAGTAAATGGAACTGCTCTTAATACAGTTATAGCAGGTGTCACGGTTACTGATGCAACAAATGCTGCACATGTTTTAGTTACTGATAATGAAAGCACAAATGAAAACAACCTAATTACTTTTGTGGAAAATGCCACATCTAGCACAGGTAATGTCGGACTAGAGATGGATGGTAATTTAACTTACAATCCAAGCACAGGAAGGTTGACAGCAACTCAATTATCTGGTACACTACAAACAGCAGCGCAAACAAACATCACGTCAGTAGGCACACTAACGGCTCTTACTGTAGATGACATTACAATTAATGGATCAACTATATCTGATGCAGGTGATCTGACTATAGATGTTGGTGGTGATATTATTTTAGACGCAGATGGTGCGGACGTTACATTAAAAGATGCTGGCACACAGTACGCTGCATTTACAAATAGTTCTGGCAATCTACTTATTTATTCAGGCACAACATTCGCTCAATCCTTTAGTGGTGCTAATGCTGCGTTTCAAGGAACAGTCACAGCTAACTCAGGAGTAATTGTAGACAATATTACTATAGACGGTACAGAGATTGATCTTAGCTCTGGAGACTTAACAGTAGACGTAGCTGGCGATATTATACTTGATGCTGACGGTGGAGATGTATTTTTTAAGGATGGCGGTACAAGTATTGGTCTATTAAAAAATAACAATAGTGATTTTGAGATGAGGTCACTTGTTAATGATAAAGACCTTAAATTTAGTGGAGAAGATGGTGGTAGTACAATAGTTGCACTCACCCTTGATATGTCAGCAGCAGGTGCAGCCACGTTCAACAGCACCATAGCGGATGCAGATGGTAACGTAAGAGCCATTCCTCAGTCGGGTTCTGCTAAAACATCGGGGTATACTTTAGCTACTGGAGATGTAGGAAACTTTATAGAGGTTGGGTCAAGTGGTGCAATAACCATTCCAAACAGTACATTTTCAGCAGGAGATGCTGTTTCTATTTTTAACAACACAAGCGGAGATGTTACCGTGACTTGCTCAATTACAACTGCGTATATCGCAGGTACAGATGAAGATAAAAGCAGTGTAACGCTTGCAACTAGAGGGGTCTGTACAGTTTTATTTATAAGCGGAACTGTCTGCGTATTATCAGGGAATGTAAGCTAATGTCTGGTATTATGATGCAACTTTTAGGTAGTGGTGCAGGAGGCGCTGGTGATCCTGTCAATGTAGAGAATGTGTTTCACACTCAGGTTTATACTGGGACAAATGCTAATCAACAGGTAACAAATGGTATAGATTTAAGTACTGAGGGGGGATTGATATGGTTTAAATCTCGTAGCAATTCAGACAGTCACCGTTTAATAAACACAGAAGCCGGATTAACTAAAGCATTGAGTACCAACAATGCAGCACAAGAAACCAATTATAATGCATCATATCCTTGGCTTACTTCATTTAACACTGATGGTTATACAATCGGCAATCAAAACGATACTAACTATAATGGATATGAGTATTTAGCTTGGACATTTAGGAAAGCACCTCGCTTTTTCGATTGCGTAAAGTTCGATGGGAACGGAACTAATACTAATGCAATATCCCATAATTTAGGTTCAACCCCAGGTTTAATTATAATAAAAAATAGAACCACAAATGGGTATGCTTGGCCTGTTTGGCATAGAAGTTTGGGTAGTAAATATTTAGAATTAAATAATAGTAATTCAGCAGCAAATGGCGTTTTAGTAGATCAGGTAGGGTCTTCAACTTTTAACGTCCTAAATAACGGTTCGGTCAATGGTAATGGTGATAGCTATATAGCCTATGTGTTTGCACACAACGATGGTGATGGCACATTTGGACCTGACGGTGATCAGGACATTATTAAGTGCGGTGAATACACAGGCGATGGTACTAATGTAAGAGCAATTGACTTAGGATTTGAACCTCAATTTCTTCTTATTCGGGAGAAAACAGGCGCAGCTAATTGGTACATTTTTGATATGATGCGAGGTTTTCCTGGCGGTCCAATAACAGATACAGATAGTTTTTTAGAGGGTGAAAGAATTATACCTGCAAGTAGTCAAGAGGAGCAAGGTTATGCGGCAGTAGGTCTTGCAGGAGAAGGATTTTATCCAAAGCGAGAAGAGTTTAATGTTAATAACACTGAATATATTTACATGGCAATAAGAAGACCAACAGCAGTGCCAGAGGCAAGTAGTGAAGTATTTGCTATAGATACTAGATACTCACAGTCTTCTCTACCATCTTGGCAGTCAGGTTTTGTGGTTGATTTAGCGATATCAAAATCAATTAATGGCAGCGATACTTATGTTTACGATAGAGGACGATCTCCTGCAGGAGCACACAGAGAGATGGCTATGAATAGTCAATCAGTAGAAGCGTCTGCATCGCAAAGAGGTTTTGACCACATGAACGGATGGGGAGAAATTACTAGTGCCGCTAATACAGAGTATTCGTGGATGTGGAGACGAGCACCTAAGTTTTTTGATACCGTCCAATATTTAGGTAACGGAACAGCAGGACGCACCGTAAAACATAGTTTAGGGGTAGTTCCTGAGATGATATGGATACGCAATAGGGTTAGGCAAAGAGATTGGGTTATGTATCATACAGGGATAAACGGTGGTACTGATCCAGAAGATTATTATTTAAGATTAAATGCCACAGATAGTGCATCAGACGATACGGTTTTTAATGATACTGCACCTACTGCAACACAATTTACAGTAAACGGTAGCTTTGAGTCAAATTCTAATGGTGAACGAATGATTGCGTGGCTTTTTGCAACTTTGCCAGGGATATCAAAGGTAGGAAGTTATATAGGAAATTCAACAAATGACAGAGTTATAGATTGTGGTTTTTCTAACGGAACAAAATTTGTTTGGATTAAAGAAGCAAATAATAATAGTTATTGGTTTTATTTTGATTCATCAAGAGGAATAACTACTGGCACTGATAAAGTTATAGATTTTAGTCGCTCTGATGCACAAGTAGATGAAACTAACTATGGTTCGGCAGGTTTAATAAAACCAGATAATAGCGGTTTTAAAATATCTAACTTAGGATCATTAAATAATACTGATGGTCAGTTTGTTTTTTACGCAGTAGCAGCATGATAGAATTAACAGAAGAGCAATTAGAAGACATGTTAGATCGTGCAGCTAAAAAAGGTGCAAGTAAAGCACTACGTGAGTTAGGTTTACAGGATGATAGTGCAGCTAACGATATACGTGAGATGCGTGGATTGCTAGACGCTTGGAGATTAACTAAAAAAAGTATATGGGCTACGACAGTAAAAATGGGAACAGTAGCAGTGCTTACTTTTATAGCTACAGCAGTTTGGATGACATTTAAATAAACCACACTAAAAGTAGGGAGAGTGCTTTTGGACCCAGTTACCATCATCGGTGGGGCTACGATGGCGTTTAATGCGCTTAAGAAAGGTTTTGCAATCGGGAAAGATTTGCAAGACATGTCGGGACAACTAACTCAGTGGGCTAGTAGCATGAGTGACCTAGCTTACATGGAACAGAAAAATAAGAACCCTCCTTGGTGGAAAGCACTGAATGGAGGCTCTGTTGAAGCAGAAGCTCTGGAAATATTCACAGCTAAGAAGAAAGCTGAAGCAATGCGGAAAGAGCTAAAAGATTGGATTAGTTTCAGCATGGGGCCATCTGCATGGGATGAACTCGTGGCTACTGAAGGAAGAATACGTAAACAGAAAAAAGATCAGGAATATCGTAAAGCAGAAATACAAGAGGCAATAGTGACTTGGAGTCTTACAAGTTTTATCCTTTTAGTTTTTATAGGTATTCTTTCTTTTATAATATACATGGTGAAATATGGCTAAATTTAAAGGTTTTACTACGCAACAAACATATCAGCTACTATCTGAGCTAGGATATGATGGTCCTGCAAATAAAGAGCAGATGGATGCATTTATTGCAGCCACCCCTTCTGCTGGCTCTATGCTAGGAAGATACACAGAAATAGCTAAACAGCGTGTGGAAGGAAAGCCGTTGTCTGGTATAGGTATGAACAAGGGTGGCACATTTGAAACTGTGAGAGACGCATCTCTAGGTTCTAAAATTGGAGACACTGTTATTGTTAATGGCAAGGAGTACACTAAAGTAGCAGGAGAACCTGGTAGCGGTGTTGTAGCTAGGATGGTTGAAACAGGTGCAGGTACTACATCTACTACATCTACTACAGGTACAACAACAGGTGCAAATTTAGGTGAAAACTATTTTGATCCTAGTACAGGAATATATCATTATCAAGGAAAAGAGTACACAAATCCAACAGATTATTCTGCTGCAGTTCAAGCAAATAATACTACAGGTACAACAACAGGTACAACAACAGGCACTACAACTACTACAGGTACAACAGGTACTACTACTACTACAGGTACAACAGGTACTACTACTACTACAGGTACTACTACAGGCACAGGAGATACTCACAGTAACTTAAAAGAAGCTTCTTTAAATTCTAATATAGGAGATACAGTTGTTGTTGGGGGTATAGAATACACTAAAGTTGGAACAGACAATACTCAAGAGCTAACAGCAGGAGAATCTGGCAGTGGTATTGTATCTAAGATGGTTGAAACAAGTACAATTACAGGTACAACAGGTAAAAATTTAAGTGAAAACTATTTTGATGATAAGACAGGAATATATCATTATCAAGGAAAAGAGTACACAAGTCCAGCAGACTATTCTGAGGCAGTTCAGACTTATAGAGCATCTGTAGGGTTGCCAGTTGAAAAGGACTCTGCTGCAGTTTTAGATGGAAGAGAAATTCCTATTGACACTGTTATTGATGACGAAGAAGAAGTAGTAGTAGATGACGAAGAAGAAGTAGTAGATAAAGAGGAAGAAGAAGAGGAAGAGGAGGAAAAAGAAGACGAAGAGGAGGAAAAAGAAGACGAAGAGGAAGATGATAAAAAGGTAGACGATACAGTTATAGATGATAACCTTCAATCAATCTTAGATGAAGCACAGAAAGCTTATGCAGATGCACAAAAAGTTTTAACAGATGCACAGAGAGCTTTTAATGATTTAACAGATCCATCAGGTTTGTATACTAACGCTGAAGAAGCTTATGCAGGTGCTTTTGCAACTGACTTCAATGAAGGTACAGATGGTAAGAATCAAAATTTAGATCAAGACAAAACGTGGACTAAATCTACTTTACAAGAATATACCAATATAACAAAAGACTCCAAAGTAGAGCTTATTAAACCTGGAAAGTATTGGCAAATATCATATCCAGATTTAGGTATTTCTATAAACACAGGACATCAGAATCAACAGTTTGCACAAGGTAGATTAAACATACTAACTGCAGCAGTTACAGCAAACAGCAATGTAGTTTCTCCAGAAGAAAAAGAACGTTTAACTCAAGAGTACAATACTGCAAAAACAAATTTAGAAAACGCACAATCTTTAGTAGAAAACACCTACGCAGATTTACTTGCTGCAGAAGAACGTACAAAAGTTACAGATATTCCTAGTGTAACTGAGTCTTTAGCAAGAACTATCTCATTCCCTGAAAGCCTAGTAACAGATCAAGATGTATACAAAATAACTGAAAAGGATGGTCAGCTTATAGATTCTGAAACAGGTCAGGTTTTAGATGCTGATGATGTACTTGTAAAGTTAGCCACTAAAGCTGGTGCAATAGATACACCAGAAAATCCTCGTGCAGAAACTTATAATGCAGTTACATCTCAAGACAATGTAAAAACTGCACTAGAGGATTTTGCTGCTGCAACAGGAACACCATCTGACGAAGCTTTGATGAAAGCTGAAACAATGAGTCCACAGGATTTAGCACAGCTTGGTTTGTCACCTGAGACTCTTGATACAATAAGACAGATACCAGAAGTAAAACGTAGTTTAGATAGCGGTGAGCTACCTACTGCAGAAATATTTGACAGTTATGTTAAATCCACTACTGAACAGATTGAACAACAAGGTGATATAGAAGCTGCTAAGTTTGCAGATGACACACCCAAAGCAACTGCAGAAGTAGACTATACACTAAATCCCACTCAGTCAGCAGAGGCTTCAATTACAAAAGTGGCAGACGCTGCTAAGTTTTCTGAGGATGCTACAGCAGAAGAAAAACAATCAGCGTTTGAACCAGATCTAACTGCAGAAGAAACGAATGTTTCTAATGAAGAACTAGTTGATATAAATGAAATACTAAATGTAGAAGAGATTGTTGTAACTGGTGAAACTCTTAATGCACTAAATGAAGATGCTATAGGTAAAGCACAGACAGCTACCTTCTCTCAACAGTTAGAAGCAAAGTTTGTTTTAGGTGAAGTTAGCCCACAGTCAACTGTAGAAGGACAACTAGAAAAACTTATGGCTTCGTTTGACGATGGCACACCTGCATGGGCTGCAGGAGCTTTACGTAGAGTTAACGAAGTTATGAACGCCAGAGGTTTAGGTGCTAGTTCTATGGCAGCAGCAGCTATGGTACAGGCTGCTATGGAGAGTGCCATACCTATAGCACAAGCTGATGCGGCTACATTTGCAGCTATGGATATGGAGAATGTTCGTAACAAGCAAGCTGTAGCTTTATCTAACGCTGCAGCAGCACAGAGGTTTGAACTACAAAACTTAGATAACAGGCAAGCTATAGCAGTTCAAAACAGTATGAACAATGCTAATTTGCAGTTAACTAACTTAAGTAATACACAAGAGGCTGTACTAGCACAAGCACAACTTAGAGCAGGTTTACAAAATACAACACTAAGTATTAGTGAAAACGTTGCAATAGCTAATGCTGCTAGATATGCAGAAGTAAATAATCTAAACCTAACAAACAGACAACAGGCATCTATATTAGAATCCTCACAAAATCTAGAAGTAGAGATGGCTAACCTGTCTAACGTACAGCAAACTGCGTTATCTAATCTACAAGTAAAAGCATCTATGATGGGGCAAGTTCTTTCTAACGAACAGCAAATGGCTGTCATAGAAAGCACACAAGCATTTGAAACAGAGATGCAAAATGCTACAAATAAACAACAGGCATTTATACAGGATGCTGTAGCTAGAGCAGCTATGGAAGGTAGAGTGTTAGATAACAGACAGCAGACATCCTTGTTTAATGTTTCTAACCAGTTAGCAGAAAGAGAAATAGAGTTAAACAACGAACAACAAACTAGAATGTTTAACATGACTAATAAGTTAAACATCGAAGTAGAGAACTTATCTGCACGTCAACAAACTGCTCTTGCTAATGCACAGATAGAAGCAGCCATGAAAGGACAAGAGCTTACTAATAAACAACAAGTAAATATTATAAGATCAGAACGTATTGCTGAAATAGCTAATTTAAACTTCACAGCAGAACAAACTCGTGTTATCAGAAACTCTGAGTTAGCACAGACAGTTGACTTAGCTAACTTAGATAGCAGACAAGCTAAACTTTTAGCTGACTGTGCTGCCCTAACTCAGATAGATACTACTAACTTGAGTAACAGACAACAAGCAGCAACACAACAAGCACAAGCATTTTTACAAATGGATATGGCTAACTTAGATAATCAACAGCAAGCTACCATGTTTGAGGCACAGTCACTTGTACAAAGTATATTCTCTGATCAAGCTGCAGAAAATGTGGCTTTACAATTTAATGCTGAAAGCACAAATCAAGTTAATCAATTTTTTGATACTATAACTGCACAAATAGAACAGTTTAATACAGCACAAGCTAATGCTATGGAACAGTTTAACGCAGGTGAGGAAAACACCATAGCTAAGTTTCAAGCAGAGCTTGATAATCAACGTGATATATTTAACGCACAAAATCAATTAGTCATAGCGCAAGCTAATGCTGTATGGAGGCAGAGTATAGCTACAATAAATAATGCAGCTTTAAACGAAGCCACTATGAGAGAAGCTATGGCAGCAAATAACTTGACTGCACAAGGTATAGCTGAACTGTGGCAGCAAGAACGAGACTTGATGAACTACGCATGGACTACTTCAGAAAAACAATTAGACAGAGACTTTGAACTTCTTAAAGCAAAAATAAATAATGACTCTGCTGAAGACTCTGCATTTTCAGCAGCAGCAGGTACGTTCCTATCATCTGTAATCGGTGCTGTAGGTGAAGCAGGTGGCATTGGTAGTTTCTTTTCATAAGGTAAAATAAAATGGCTGAACAATTAGGATTAGGTGAAATAATAAAAAACTTTTTAGGTATTGGAGATGACGATAAAGAACCGTCAGGTGCTGTAACCTCAAGTCTACGCCCTAAAGCTAGACCTAAAGGATTGATGGCAAGTCCACGTCCTAAAGCTAGACCTGAAGATGACGATGATGATGATGACAAATCAACAACTAATCCAGTGGCTGCTACTACAAATGCAATTACCATGATGAATGACTATGATGATACGGAAGATGAAGATGTAGGTGTTGAATTAGATAGTGCGAGTTTACAGGAGCTACTCATAAATCCAAACTCTTTGTATGATAAACATAGCACTACCATAAGAAGACTTTCTAAGTTTGGTAATGAAGTTCCTAAAGTTATGAAACAAAAATTAACATCACCAGTAGTAAATGATTTGTTGACAGATGTAACAGCTATGATAGCTCAAGAAAAACTAATGACACAGCCAACAGAGCCTGAGACATTTGTGGTTGATCCTATCCCTGAAGAACCTGTAAAGTTAAACAATAAACAAATACAACAGAAGTTAGTGGATGCAGGATACAACATAACTGTAGATGGCGTGATAGGTCCACAAACAAAGAAAGCTATTAAAGCTTTTCAAAAAGAAAAAGGCTTAAAAGTTGATGGCATTGTAGGTAGGAACACCACAGCAGCGTTGGTAGGTGTACCAGAGATTACATCAGAGGATTTGGGCAAAGCTGTACTACCAGAGCAGAAAACTCAAATGGAGTTACTTATGGAGGGAGAGGGCTTAATGTCTAAACCTGTTAAGGGTAAACCTGAAGGAGATGAAGAAGGTATTAATGATGGCGCTAAAGTAGCTAAAGCAGGTCTTTTTGAAGGTTTAGGAAACTTTTTAGAAAACTTTGGAACTACAGAATTTAGATTTTTTGCTAACAATATCTTAGACACAGGTGGAACTTTTACAGAAGAAAACATTAATAAATCAGACATGAAAGCATTACGTGATGCCGTAAGTAAAGCTATACAAGACGGTAGAGATTATACTAAATATGAAGATTTAGGGCAGAAAGAATTAGAGGTTAACAAAAAAGGACCATTAGCAGGTGTGCTAAATCCAGAGTTAAGGATGGCAAGAAGTTTTGGTGTTTTTAATTTTTCTAAAAATAAAGATGGTGAGATTATAATTGATGACACATTTGATTATAATGACGGTCCTAAACGTATAGCTTATTATAATGCTTTGCAAAACAATGATTATACTTTAGCAAGAGAGTTGATACGAGAAGCCTCTGCTGTTCAGGCAGCTTCTATGATAGGGTATGCGACACAGGAAGATCTTAAAAAAGCAGGAAAGCCCTTTCAGACGGTTATATCAGTAAATCTTGGCAACCCTGAAACATGGAGTAACTAATGTTTGGTCTACCCCTAGAACTAATTACTATGCTTTTCTCTACCGTGTTAGGTGGGGTTATGTCCATATGGGGGCAGTCCATAAAGGCTAGAGAAGCTAACAACAAGATGCTTTTACAACGTGCTAACTTTAGAAAAGAAGCCGTAGCTGAAGCACGTAACGCTGGTAAAGATGACAAACATTTTGCTTGGACTAGAAGATTAATAGCATTAGGTGCAGTATTTAGCATTATTGTCTTGCCAAAGCTAGTCGCAGTGTGGTATCCTGATGTCAGCGTTTATGTAGGATATACAGAGATGCAAGGCGGTTTTATGAACTGGTTGTTTGGGCCAGAGGAAGCTATCGAATGGAAGATGGCTAAAGGATTTGTAATCACACCGTTAGATACACATATTGTATCTGCCATAGTAGGATTATACTTTGGCGCTGGATTTACTAAATAGGAAAAGAAAATGGCAGTATTAGATTTTGGAGCACCAGTAGCAGGTAACTCTTTGTTTACCCATAAGATAGGAGAGCGTCCTTGGGAGCGTCCTGTAAACATAGATAGAGTAGAAGATGCTATAAGTTTTTATATGACAAGTCTATCTAAAGAAGATACTCTAGATGATTTAATGGTTGCTATAGAATCTGGCATAGCTATTAATCCATTGTCAGAAGCACTAACCCTGTCTCAAGTTATGAGAGGTACTCACAGTTTAGATGTCGCTCTACTAGTAAAACCTGTAGTCATGGAGTTCCTAGCTGCTGTGGCTGAAAGCAATGACATAGACTATAAGTTTAGTAACAAAGATCCACAGGCAGAATTAGATAAAAAAGAAAGAACTAGAGTCCAGATGATTCTACAGGGCGCTTTAATAAAAGCAAAAAAAGAAGGTGGTGAAGATTCAGGCACAGAAATACTAGAGCAAATGTCAGAGTTCCTAGATCAAGACGTAAATCGTGACGAAGTAATGGAAGCACAGGACATGCCACCGCCAGAGCCAGAAGAGATGCAACAAGTAAATGAGCCGCCTGAAGAGGCTCCACAAGAGATGGGCCTGATGGCTAGGAGGTAAGATACTATGGGATTTAACGCAAAAGCATTTGCTGCGGCATTTATGACAGACTCTGCAAGGCAGATTAACGAGAGAGTTGCTGAAGCAAGAGAGTACAAAAGAGAACTAAAAGAAAAAGCAGATGAGGGCAAAACTAAGATAGCCCAACTTAGACAGTTAGGTAACTTGGCTAAGTCTGAGATAGCAAGACTAAGAGCGTTAGGCTTTGAAGATAAACACATCAATGCAGCTATTGCATCTGGACCTAAAGGTTTGTTTGACTTATCTGTGTCTGCCCAAGAAGAAGCAGCAAGACGTAACTTTACATCAGGGCAAAAGTTTGATGAGTATGAGATAGAATCTTTGATAGACTTCTCTGATAACTTTGCATATGGGGATGTTAAGTCTGAAGAGTTTTACCAGATGAACACTGCTCTTACTGATCCATCATTAGGTAGCACCAAAGACCCACAAAGAGGTTTGATGAAAACTGTCTTTGGTATTGACTTAGATGACGCAGTAAGAGCAAAGTTAGACAAAGATGCTTTCTACGATGGTTACTCTATTATGGATATAAACGAAATATCTAAACAAGAGACTTACGATAGTGTTGCACCTGGCACATACTTCTCATTTACACCTACACGAGATTTTGATCCGACAAGTGCAGCATCTGCTTTTAACAGAATGATTAATACAATAGACTCACAAATTCAAGATAATAGAGACAGTGGTAAATATTTAAGACAGGCCGAACTAGCTGCACGAGGAGATCCAAATGCAGATGTTCAAACTTTAGCTATGCAGTTTGCTGCACAAGATAAACAGCAAATGCTTTTTAATCAAATATCCATTACATCACAGGGAGATCCATCTTATGTGAATAGGATGCGTCCTCTACTAGAAGATGCTGGTCTTAGTCAAGATCAGATAGGAGAGCTAGAGTACGGTAGTTTGGATGAAGACGCGTTAGAAAGAAAAGTAGTTAGTGACATACTAAAAAATAAACCATCCATATCTACTGACGTTGAAAATAAATTCAGTGTTAATTATGGAAAAAGAAGACACGATATTGTAATTGGCACAGATAAAAAAGTAAAAAGTATTTCTGTGGATGGTCAAGTGCTAAGAGAAGATCAAATAGATACAATTATAGAAAAACTTGCTCTTGCTGGTTTAATACCAAGCGTACAACTAGCAGGTGATTACGTTGAGCCAACAAAGGTCATTGAGCCAGAGGCAACTCAAGATTTTGAAACATTTGACTCTGAAGATACTTCTGCTTCAGCAATATCATCTAGGTTTGAAAAAGCTTCAGAAAAAAGAAAAGAAGCAATGTCTGACAAAGTACCTCCCAGACCAGAGGGATTAACAATGAGTAGTATATTTGGAGGTAAACCATTAGGCGCAGAGGATATAGAGGACATACTGGCAGGAAGAATGGCAATACCTAAAAACCTTAGACCAAACCAATGGGATGAATTATTCGGAGATACACATGATCCTGAGACAGGTGAAAAATTAAGTGAAGAAACTGATGACGTTGTAGAGGAGACAGAAAAACCAAAAATTGTGGATTTAAGAAAATATGAGACTGAAGAAGAGACTGATAAAGCATTTGATAGCATACCCATTGGTGGCGGTTATATCGATATTGATGGCACACAACATACAAAAACTATGGAACGAAAATAAAATGTCTTATGCAAAGTATGGAGTTCCTGTAAATAAACTTCCTAAAGGGTATGGTAGATATGGAAAACCTGTAGAGCCAGAAGATTTAGAAAAACCTCCTCAAGGCTTGATGTCACCACCTACCGAAAAACCTACATGGGAAAGCACTGTGTATGATCTTGTGTCCGACAGACTAGGTGTAGATAAAAATATGTGGGATATATACAGAGAAGAAATAGCTAACATAGAATCTGCAGGATCAGGAGGATATAACGCTATGGGCGGTGCTAATGATCACTACGATGGTAGATATCAATTAGGTAAAGACGCTAAAATAGATGCAGCTAAATTGTTAGGGCTGACATTAGATCACGATAAAAAATCTAGAGAGTCATTTAGAGGTGATGTAGATTTACAAGAAAAAGCATTTGCTGCTTACACTGCTCAAAATCATAGGTACATGATGGTATCGCCTGAGTATAGAAAACTTTCAGACAAACAAAAACTAGCAGCACTAGCATATGCACACAATCAAGGACATGGTAAAGCTAAAGCTTGGTTAAAGACAGGCAAAGTTACCAAAGATTTATTTGGAACTCCTGGCACTAAATTTTCTGACGCACTAGAGGCAGCATTACAATGAAACAAACAGCAGATGAGATTTACAAAGAGTACGGAATAGAGTTAGATTTTTCAAAAGATACCGATACATCTACACCTGTGTACAGAGATAACACACAGTTTGATGGTATGTTTGAGTCTGATACTCGTGAGGGAGAAAAGTTAAAGAAGCAAGACTTGTATCGAAGAGACAGGCTAAACAAGATACGTAAATATATGATAGGCAAGAAGGGTGCAGCGTACAGAACAGCAGAAGATGAAACTGTGGTAGAGGACTTTGTTGACAGTATGCGTAGGTTTAACACTAACATAGTCGCAACTGCAGGTGAAGCTAGATATATTTCTAAAGCTGATGATGAAACTAAAAGAGCAGCGAAAGAAGCATATGAGTTATATGACAGTCTAGGTAATGTCTTTGTAAATGATGGTGTGTTTGGCGCTGTAGATGGTGTCAAGGATTACATCCTAGCTGTAGCAACTGACCCTACAAACTACTTAGGATTAGCGACAGGCTTTGCAGGTAAAGCTGGTGCGCTAGGTGTGAGTGAAGCTAGTAAAGCTGCGATAAAAAATTCAGTGGCAGCAGCAGCTAGGAGAGCAGCACAGTCTGGTGCAACTAAAGAAGCAGCTAAAAAAGCAGGAGATGAAGCAGCAGAGGCTATGATCAAGAAGCTTACTGGTAGTGGCTACACAAAGGCATCCATGACTAGGGCTGCTGATAGTGCAGCAAAAGCAGCCAGAGCAAAGGTAAGATTTGAGGCTGGACGTAGAGCAGCTAGAAGAGCAACTGTTGAAGGTGGCGAGGTAACTCTTACGAAGGGTAGACTAAAGCCACGCACTATAAAGTTTGGTATGCAACAAGCTGGTAAGAAAGCAGTATTACAAACTACAGCCATTGACTCACTACTTGCTGGCTATCAAGACATGGCTATACAAGATTTGTACTTAGATGTAGGCGCTCAAGAAAAGTATAGCGCATTACAAACTGGTTTATCTCTAGCTCTAGGCGGTGTTGCTGGTGGACTACACTACACATTTGGTAAAGCAGATGGTATATCTGGATTTGCAGAAGCAGCAGACATGGCTAGAGCAGGAGCAAGAGGCGAAGAGTTCCCTCTTAAAAAGTTTAAAGCTGCAAAAGAAGAATTAAAAAAACTAAAACAAAGTGGTGCAGATAAAGAAACAATAAAAAAACAACAACGACTAGTTAATAAACTTCAAAATCAAGCAATAGGTAAACCACTATTAGCTAAAAAATCTGTTGATAAAGCAGCAAAAGAGATGAAAGAAGCAATTAAATCTTGGGGAGAAAAAGTAAGATCAGGTAAAGAAGAGTTAGCTAAAGGTGAAGGTAATCAAATAATGCCTGAGAGTTTACTTAGTCAGATAATGTTAGGGTACACACCTGCAGACAAAGCTGCTGCAAAAGGACCAATGCCTATCGGTGGTTTAGCAAAGATATTTAACGAAAACGGTATTAAGTTTTCAAAGAAAACAAAAGTCTCTGATGTTATGACAAACTTGCTTCAATACATGCCAGAGGAAGAACTCAAAGAAATATCAAAACTATTTAAAAACGAAACAAGCATAGACTTGGGAACTACCGCCACACTTGCTGTGGATTTAGGTGATATAATAGCAGCCACTACTAGCGGAGCAGGTAGCACTCTTAGTGTTATGGCTGCTGTTAGAAGGGCTACAGATGCAGGTGTCGTATCAGGGAACGAGATACTTGCAACGGCACTTGAACAGAAAGAAGTAAGGGATACTTTAGAAAAAGAAGGTTTATTTGGTACAACTAAAAGAGCCAAAGGATTAGGCTACGCACAAAACGTATGGAAAAGATTGCTTGTATCATCCCCTGCTACAACTGCAGCTAACGTAGCTGGTTTCGCACAGTTCTATGGTGGGCAAGGTGTAGCTGATATATTCGCATCAGGGCAGCTATATGTAGCTGGTTTAGGTGCGGCTAGTGTGGGTAACAAAGAATTAAGTCAAGAGTTATTTAGAAAGTCTCGTGTGTATAGAGACATACAAACACAAAAGATGAAAAACTTTCTTGATCCTTTAACTACCTATGAAACTTTTATAAGTCTAATGGATGAAATAGGTGATAACAAAGAGTTTAAAGGACTGTTGTTTGAAACCATCGGAGGTGGAGTAGAGAGAACTGCTAAACGATACAACGTTGATGTAAACAATCCTGTAATTAAAAACGCAGAGATATTTGCTGATGCCGCTATGACAATAACTGGTGTTCGCATACAGGACACGTTTACTAAATCTCAAATGTTTATGACTGAACTAGATAAGTATGTCAGGCTAAAACATGACAAAGATTTAATTGATGTGTTAAAGTCTGGTGATATGACAATGCTAGATGATGATGTGATAGGCGGTGCAGTAGATACCACACTAAGATCTGTGTTCTCAAAAGACTACACAACAGACGATCAATATTTAGGTGCTGTGGCTAGGGCTGTAGAGCAAGCCTCTAACACACCTGTATTAGGTACTGTCATACCTTTCGGTAGATTTATGAACAACGTTGTAGCAACAGCATATCAGTGGAGTCCACTAAGTTTTGCAGGAGTTGCCTCACGTATTGCTAAGAAAGAACCTGGTATAAAAACAAATGAGGCTTTTGCTAGATCTCTAGTAGGAAGCACTGCATTAGTTATGGCTATGCAGATGGATAATGAAAGACAGAAAAAAGGTTTAGGGGTAAACGAAATAGAGATGAGTGGAACGGTGATGGATGTTAGAAACGTCTTTCCATTTTCACTGTTCTTGGTTGCTGGAAGAGTTGGTAATCTTTCTGTAAAAGGAGAGACTGTTCCTCCTGAACTAATAGAGGAACTAGGTAATCAGTTAGCCATTGGACAAGTTGCAAGAGACTTACAGTTTGGTAATGATGTATTTAATGCAATAGACTTCTTTTCTAGTGGGGGAAGAGGAGCAGATCTGGACGCATTGTATAAGTCTATGGGTAACATAGCTGCTGGTGCAACACGTCCTCTTGATGCTATCAACAGATCTATAGGCTTTCTAGCAGACAATGACAATGCAAAGGATGTTAGGCAAGCTGATGGTTTTTTACCAGTGTTTACACAGTCATCTACTAAATACTTTGATAATATATTAGAGGCTTTGGTAGGGGAGTCAGAAACTCTTACAGGTGAAAACCTACGTGTAAGTAGTAGAGAGGGTGACATATATGATGCCAACCCACTAGCTCGTATACTAGGTTTAAACATTAAAAGAGGTAAGACAGCTACAGAGCAAGCATATACTTTAGCAAACTTACAGTCATGGAAGCAAGATCAAAGATCTAACATCCCTACCTACGATAGATTGTTTAATCAAAGTCTAGCACCGATGTTAGAAAAACGTATGCAAATGTTGTTGTCTAGTAAAAGATTCCAAGAGGGTGACTTGGAGTACAAACGTGGTAGAGTAAAGTATGAACTTAAAAAAGCTAGGGATCAGTTACGAGACTACTTTGATATTCCTGGTAGTTCAGCTTACTTAGATCAACAGAGATATAGAGCATCTACTAAAGGAACTAAAGGTCAGCAAAATAAAGCTATGAAGTACATGAAGAGTTTAGGTGTAGATGCTGAACTAAAAGACTTTAACTTTAGAGAGTTAAAAACGTATGAGTCTTATATAGATCACCTAAATCTAAAAATAAAAACTGGAATGTAGAATAGCCGCCAACGCTAAGTCAACGGCTATCCTTTTATTTTAGACCATACTTTTCTGCAGCGTGTTTAGCTATCATAAGTATGTCATCTATGTCCTGTAAAGCTCTAGCTTTGTATAAACCTTCACACAAGTTTTCTTCTATGTGTTTTTTTACAGGCTTTAACTTTACCTCTAGCTCCTCAAAGAAAAACTTTAGCTTCCTTTCCATGTGTATTTTTGCTTCATGTTCTAGCTGCATTATACTTCAGTTGGGATCTCAGTACAGTAGGCAGATACTGTAGATTGAGGGGAGGGTCTATTGCTCATAAGCTCACTGCGTAGATATGATGCGCCACTTTTGCACAACTCCATAGAAGGGTATATGTGATTTATTGCTTGAACCTGCACATATCCTGGCGCTATCATCATTATGAGCACTAACACATACATCAGTCTGTTGTTTCTACTATCTCAGTGGGATCTTCAGCAGTAGAAGGTTCAGTCATTCCCCCATACATATTTAATATTACAGCTAATATTGCAAATATTCCAAAACTTTCCATTTTATTTTCCTTTATGTTAAATCTACTATCTCACACGAATCGCCACTACAGGCTAGTGTTTGCATAGCTACGGTGTTGTCTTCCTTTTCATAATCACACAAAGCTGACCACTCTATGTTGCGAGGCATAGCTTTGAGGAGTTCGTTGTATTCCTCTTTGCTACACTCCTGATAGGGTGCTTGTTGGTATGTGTGATCTGAGTGGGGCAGGAAGGATATACCACTCATCTCGTCAAAATGTTTGTAAACAAAGGCTCCGACTTCTAACCATTCATCATCACGAACAGTGCAGGTCACGCTAGGTTTATGCTCACACCAGTGCCGTTGATACGTTAGCCATGTCTCTAGCTGCTCAACTGCTGTCATGTCATTACGAGTAATAGCTTTGTGTGGTGCTTTAATAGGGAAACTAAACACTACAGTTGTGTCTGGTTTCATAACGCATGGCTCGTTAGGTATGCCTTGATCTTTCATAAACTGTGTCAGAGGGTCATTGATATCGCCACGTACAGTTCGTATATAGTGTAGGCTATGACGAGCGTGAATACCAGATGAACTATCCACGAGTTGAGATACCGTTCCAGAGGGCTTAACGCAAGTAATAGCCGTAGAAACAGGTATATTGAGAGTATTGGCATACTCAGTATTAGTGTCATTTGCAACTCTACGAAGGTGGGCAAGTGTCTTCTCCAATCCTTTGTTCTTTGAAGTCATTAGTGGGTTATCCATTATCCCTGTGAGAGACAAACCAAGCAGTCGCTCTTCTTCTGTATTTCGCTGCCACACCTTTCGCAAGTATGGGAACTTTGTGTACGTTGATTGGATAGTTCCAAGGATCGCTGCAAGGCGCACTTTGCGTTCCAACGTGTCCACATCGTCTTTTGCCCTGACCACAACCTCTGTAAGATTACAAAATTGATTTGGTCTAAGTATGATTTCACTACAAGGATTAGTTCCGAACTCAAAGTTTGGATCACGTTTGCCGTACTTTGCAGCTTGTTTTTTAGATGCTTCACGATTAAATATTCCCCTTTCACCAGATTTACTTTCTACAAGTGATGTCCACTCACGCAAGAAAGAATCCATGTCGGGCTTATCTGTGTAAGCTACAGAGTTATTAGCTAGAGCACGATGCCCTGCATTTTCCCACCATTGTCCTGACTTAGCGTGACGCATACGGTCATCACTCAGGTTTGATAATGATATCATAGCACTGCGTCTAACGCCACCAGAAACTACTATCTGTCCTATAAAACAAATAATATCGTGACATTCTAGTGCATTTAGTTTACGTCCTTGTGCGTTCTTAAATGTTTGCACAGTAAAGTTAAACAGATCAACTAGGGGTGCAGGTCCACTGGCTCTACCACCAAATGTTTTTAGTCTAGCACCTGCAGGTCTGATCTTCGACATGTTCCACTTAGGTATCTCACCTGCCCACAGCAAAGCTAGTAGTTGTCTAAAAGATTTAGCCCAACCTTCTTTACTGTCTTGTACCACTATTGTTGTTTCACTTTCAAACAATTCAGGTACTTCAGGTAGTTTGTTTATGTATTGTCTTTCAACACTAAACCCTGCACCTGTTCCACAGAGAAGCACCTGCATTATTTCATCAAAAGCTTTAGGATCGTCTACAGCTACGTAGCTACAGTTGTACATACATGTGTTATCTCTGTCTGCTGCAGGACCTGCAGTCATCATGGCTCTCATGCTTGGCATTATTTCTAACGATAGTATAGCTTGTTCTAGCTCATTAAAAACATCCTTACTCACCATATCTTTTACGACATTGTTCATGTAACGTGAGACAGTCTCACTCCAGTTTTCTCTTCTGCCTTTATCAGGTAGCCACTTAGAGTATCTAGACTTATATATAAATGTCTGATAGTCTGTAGGTAATATGTTGTAGTTGTCTAATTCATTGTAGTATTCAAATGCTTCGATGTCGCTAGCGTTAATCATGTCCTCTCCCTTATGTTTAAGTTTTCTATTTTTACATCGTCTATGTCGTGAAACGTATTGTGTATTAAATCATGCACATCCTCTTCATGTGCGTCCTCTACAGTTGATAATATATTACATGCCTCATCTACTTCTAGTAGAAACGTGACGCTAAACTTTTTCTTAATACTCACTTGTGTATTTCCCTTAATGTTTCATTAGCCCAAGTTAAATATTGTTGTGCTTTCTTTAGATCCTCTACAGGTGTTGCGTTCTTGTACATTGCTCTGTGATTATACTTCATAACGTTGCCTCTACAGTACGCAACAAAACCTTCTTTACCTAAAACTTGTTTAATATAATCTATACACTCAACCCCACCGTCTAAATTATAGTGTGCAGGTTTATCTACTGGATCAAAACTTGTTGTATCTAAATCAGGAAACAAAGTCTGTCCGTTCATAGTAAGTGTATCAATAGTATCCATTATGCGCTTCCTTGTGTCTTTGTATATCTAGTAAGCTTAAGAACTTTACCATCTGTACCTTCAACCTTTTCGTACAGTGGTGTATCTTCTTCGTTCTCATAACCCACTAATTCGTTTCTATGTTCTTCTACCAAATTATATAGATCTTGATCGTATTGTGCAAGTTCTAAAAATGCACCCATCATTGTAGCTAAATGCACTAAGTATGACGTGTCATCTGTACTTAGCATATTAAGTTCACCTACAACTAGACCAGTGTTCAACTCTCCTGTCCATCTACCCTTGCCATCAAAAGAACAAGGCTTTAAGACTAAAGCTACTTCGTCTTTTCCTACTGAATATTTTGTCATGTTAATTTTTTCTCTCCCTTAAAAGGTATAAGTTTAACTCTAATAGGTTTGCCTTTTTCTTTTAACCATGCTTCAGGTATGATACGATGACCCCACTTGAACTCATGTTTATCACACCATTCACAGTACCTAGACTTTGCACCTTTGTACAACTTTGCTTTGCTGTTACTGAAGACAAACCGTATGTCTAGCTCTGGATGTTGCTCTTGTATGGCTAGATGTTTACGTCTGTCTTCTGAATCAAAGATGCCTTTAGTTTCTATTATAATACCATTATCTAAAATAAAGTCAGGCGTGTACGTTCTGTAGCGTAAGTCTTCCCACTCTATTTTTAAACGTTCATACCTGACTTTAGATTGGTTATCTTTTAGATACTCAGCGATTTCATTTTCTAAACCACTGCGATACCTACGAAAGCTACTCCTCTTTCTCTGTTTCATCAGTGAGAGACTTTTCAAGTTCTCGTGTCTTTATCTCTCCCACAAACTTAACACACTGTAGCCAGTGCTCTAGCATATTTACAGACACCAGGTTCTGCTGCAACAGTTTAACTGTTTCTTTTTGGCTGTCAGACATGTCATCTGTTTCGTAGTCTTTGTCATTTATTGTTACTGTAGTCATTAATATTCACCTCTTAGTTTTGTGTAATGTACGGTTGGTGGTGTTTTCTTACCACTGTATACCTTTGATGGTAAACTCTTTAGATTAGGCCAGCATTTTATTTTGTGGTTACAGAAGGTGCAGTCTTTAGGTAACTTATAATTACCACTAGCCTTACCTCTGTATACCTCTGGCTCGTCTGTAAAGCATCTCTCAAACGGTGCGTTGCTTTCAAGGTAGGTGTGTACATCCTTTATCTTTTGTAGCACTCTGTCCTTGTCTACTTCTGTTGCAGACACATACTTAAAACTACCGTTGTTTTTATTTACAACCCACCAACCTCCAACTTTTTTGTTAGCTGCTGTGGCGTAGCCTACAAGCTGTGGCACGTAACCAAAAGTGTCACTGCTCTCTAACGTATAGAAGTCAACAAACTTGTTATCGTAAGACCAAGCACTAGCAGATTTAACATCATCTATCTTATCGTCTAGTAACATGTCATACTCACCAGAGAGTTCTTCTTTATCGTTGAGTGGCAGTGATACCTTTTCGTTATCGCCAAACTGCACACCAGATGCTCTAAGCAATCCTTTTAGTAGAGCCTCTACCATGTCACCAAATATCATGTTGACTTTAAATGACGTAGGCAGAGGCTCCTGATGATCGGGATCATTCTTCTCGAACCATAGCTGACACTTTGGACGCCCAACGTTGGACATCCTAAGTTTAAACTCTCGCTTCTCTTCAACAGTGTTAAATTGTTTTTCGAGAGCAGCACCAATATCATCTTTTATTTTTTCAATGATATCTTTAGACATCTTAGACTTACCATCAATGGCGTTCCTAAGATACTGATGTAGTGCTAGTTCAGCAGGGTGGTTCACTGGTCAAAGTCCTCCACATCTACTATGTTGGTAACTATATCTTGTTCTTTTTGTGATATAGTCTCTACATTATTCTCTGCCCACTTGCTAATAACGTATTCATTACTAGAGTCAATGTAGTCCAAGAAGTTCTGTAGTGTTTCATTGTCACCGTCAGACAAGCCAACGAACTCACTAAGTGAAGCGTTAGTTACCATATACGGATTACCATTAGGTAAGCTGCGTGTCTCACCAAGTAAAGCTATGGTGTGTTCTGCAGGATTAATCTTTTTCTTGATTAGTTTGCCTACTGTAGTGTCAATATACTTAAGACTATCCCTGTTCTTGACATCCATAACAAAGTCAAACTCTTCATCATATCCTGTCACTGGATCACCACCTTCGTAGAAGGGGTCAATTAGTTTAGCTTTACCCATCATAACTTTGACACGGCTTACACTGCGTATTAAGTCCTGTTGATCTTTGGGCAAAGCCTGGAAGTCCTTGATGTAACCTGACGGTCTACCAAGATTAAACGTGCCAAGCGTATCTTTCAAGTCAACGTTTAGTGAGTTAGACATTACTGACTTCTGCATAGTCTTGTTCTCACTATCCCAACGTTGCCACTTTTGACGCTCTGCGAATAGTCTTACTTCTACTTCTCTAGCATAGACTACATCATCTTCGCTTGTGATTTTAAATACAGGTGAAGAAGCTACCTTACCTTCAACGACTTCTTGTATCACTGTGCCTGTAATCCTACGTAGACTAGACTGTGACTGTGTTGTAGGGCTTGAGAAACCCATAGCATCTGACAAGTTCATATTGTCTACTTTAAGTGCTACTGCATTTTCCATAATTTTTACCTTTCCTATGTAAAAAGTTTCAGAGTTAGAGTTATATCATTAAACGTCCTTTGTGTCAAGCCAGTTGTCTCCTATTTTTGATTCTAATAATAAAGGTACGTTTACTTTTATGTTATACTGTTTTTGAATCATATCATTTAAATTAGTGTTAATCAAATTAATTATGTTTAGTACATCATTTATTTCATCAGGGTGTGTGTCAATTACCATACTATCGTGAACACTATTAACTAAACAAGATTGCATGGGATGTAATAGACGATCTAGTTCTATTAACACAACAGGTACGACATCTCCTGTAGCAAACCCTTGAACAGGATAGTTCTTTATCATAGTAAAGTGCGACACAGTGCCGTTCTCTCTACGCATAACATCAGGAAAAGCGTACTGTCTGCCACTGACGTTGGTTATCTTACCCTCGTTCACGGCTTCGTTACCTAACTGAGTATGCCATCTAGCTATGCCCTTGTACTTATCAACAAACTGTTTGTAGTATGCAGCTTCTGCTTTAGATCTGCCATACCCTGTAGCACCAAAGAGAGGGGCGAAAGTATGTGCTTTTGCTTCCTGACGTGTTGTAGGTTGCCCTGCATCACTGATAACCTTTGCAGTGTAGGAGTGTACATCAAATCCTGTATCTATCTCATGCATTGCTGTCTTGTCCTGTGCAAGGAACGCAGCCGTTCTGAACTCAAGTTGGGCAAAGTCGGACTCAATAATTTTGCCACCCTCCCACCGTGAGATGAACACACGTTTTATAGGGAAGGTTCCTCCTCTTGGCATGTTTTGCATGTTGGGGTTTCGTCCAGAGAATCTACCTGTACTGGTGATATGCTGGGTAAGGTTGATGTGTAGTTTGTCACTCGTTTTACAGTTGGTGATAATACCATCCACAAAGCTGCTAAGATAACTACTAATAGCACTAAGCCTTTTAAGGTCTTGAAGGAAATCATTTGCTTTCTCCATGTTGTTGTTTTTAGCTGTGGCTATCAGTGCATCTAAGTTTGTTTTACCTACACCGAAGCCATTGGCACTGACCCATTTTTTACTTGGAGGAAAAAAACCAAGCCCTGCCATCTCGTTTGTCTCTGCGAGTAGGAAGCCCCTACCGTCACAGTCTTTACATTTTGTAGGTAGTTTATAAAGTGTACCATCCTTTCTTAGTTTGTGTATTTTACCTTTGCCGTTACAATTAGGACATGTAGATGCTTTGGTTTTAAGTAACATCTTACTATTCTTTTTTACTGCATCCTTGAAGTCCTTGTCATCTACATAATCAAACAGATCTGCCCAATCCTTTTTATCGTTAGGCTTACGGCTAAATATTATCCACGACATTTGTTCTGGCGAGTTAAGATTGATAGGTGTGCCACCCATTAGTTCTCTTGTGGTGGCTTGCAATCTATCAAGTATTTCTTTGCGCTCTCGCTCGAATTTATCACGGACGTTTTCGAGGGCATCTCTATCCACCCTGATTCCTGCCATTGACATTCTTGTGAGGACTTTGCAGGTTTTAAAGGTAACGTCTTTGATTGCTCGTAGCGAGGCAGAGGCAGGGGTGTTGAAGTCTGCTTCGATTGCTTTGTACAACTCGCCAGTGGTAAGCAAATCAAGGTCAAGATAATGACTGAGTTCGTCAAGCGGTATCTCATTTGTGTTGTATCCTTTCTTGTAGTATGCTTTGAGCGTGTCATCCTTTTGATATTCTAGCTCACGTCTGATGGCACACTGCTCTAAACTTAGAGGTTGCTTTTGTCCACGTAAAAGTAAATACTCTGCAAGCATTGTGTCATATATGTCACCATCATATTTAAATCCACTAGACCACAACCAGGCTAAGTCATACTGTAAGTTATGTCCTATCAGTAGAGTTGTGTTGTCTAACATTCTTTGTAGTACACATGCACTACTCTCGTGTTTGTCTGTTGCTTCTTTGTGATCAAATGGTAGTAATTTTTTCTCTCCTGTGTCTAAGCATAGCACACCCACCTCTGTAAGTGTGTTCGCTTGTTCATACGGATCATTAAATATCTTACCGTCTCGTAGAGTTATTGAGTTCTCTACATCTACTACTCTCCTCATGCTGAATACCTTGCTCTTTCTCCATCTAACTGACAGTGGACAACCCCATGCCATCCACCCTTTAGTTTATTCTTAGCTACGTTTAAGTGTCGCTGAGTGTCTGACTCATACTCACCTTCTACTTGTGGGTTCTTAGATATCAGTATCATCAGGTCACACTCAGCAGCCTTACCTGTCTTACTACCTTCAAGCATAGACTGATCTACATATATCTTACCTTCTGCTTCTGCTGATAGCTGAGACATCCAGATCACTGCACAATCATATTGCTTTGCTATATTCCTAGCGTGTATGGCTGCATCCTTGAGATACACATGAGAGTCTGCACCTGTCTTGTTTGCAAACTTGTCACCCATATCAAGCACAACTACGTCAGGCTTATGGTTCTTAACTACAGCCTCAACCCACACCATGTCCTTGCCTGTGCTGTCAACTATACGTATGTTATCGTACACTGGTTTATACCTTGTGGAGGCTAGGGCATAGTTGTCCTTAATCTCTTCCATAGGCATGTTAGATGCAGCACTAAGATATCTAGCACCGACACGAGTGTAGTCTTCTTCATTACACAGGACGATACATTTAGCACCCTGTCTAGCAAAGCCACGCTCAGAGGCAATCAGAGAGGCGTGGAAGGATGTCTTACCTGTGTTAGGTCTAGCACCCACTAAAACTAAATGCCCACCTGATATGCCCTCTACCTTGCGCTGCAGTGATGGTATGTTGAACTGCCACTTAGACTGTATCTCGTTAGCCACCAACAGATTGTCAATAGATATATCACCCCACTCTACTTTTAAGTTGGGCATAAAGTTATCTTGATAGTCAGTAAGTATGTTACGTAGTGGTTCGAGTGTATTCTTCTCACCATTAACATAATCAAAACCTAAGTTCGCTACCTCTTCACCTACTACTTGCTGAAACAAATTAGACATAACCTCTTGAGCTACTTCTTGGTTCATAGGTTTTTCTTCTCGTAGCTTTTCAAACAATCTTTTGTAAGCTTCTTTGTTTGCTGTAGTTAGTGTCTCTCGTGTAAAGAATAATCCTTCTAGCTCTGAGAAGTTTAGATCTTTATCAAACTGACTCATAGCGTAGTCAATAGTTCTTTTAACCTTACGGACATCTTTAGTAAATAGTTTGTCAGGTGTGTGTATACCTTTGTTACTATCATAAAAGTCTTTGTCCATCAGTGTTCTTAATAAAGCTAACTCTCCTCGTTCCATTCTACTATCCTTCCTGTGTTCCATCTATCAGCTTCTAGTTGTGCTTCTTCTTTAGTATCAAAGATAAGGGGAGGGTCATGCATAGTAAAAACATTTTTACCTGTAGCATAAAAGAACTCACCGTTGTCTATCTCTATCTGTACTATATACTTCATTTGTATCTCCTTGTATGCACGTCAGCCTTACTCCTACTCTACTCTTTGGTGTCATTGAATAGTACAACATATCATAGTTATTGAAACATTGATACATATCATCATACGTTGCTATCTTCCTGACTTCTGGCTCACCATTGAACAACCATATGAATACTAACGTCCACATCAGAACATCGGATTCATTAGGTTAAACTTGTCATACCAACTGCTACCCTCTAAGGCTAACCACATCAGTACAGGCACACCCAGTATAAAAAATACACACGTTAAAAACGCCCATCCTAAACCTTTTGTTGTACAATATTTTTCACTCATCTGTTATAAGCCTCTAATGCTCTCCAAGAATCAGGATATAAGTCACCCATCTTATCACTAATTAAATTAGCGACTAGACGTGTCTCCTCTTGTGTATCCTCTGCTTGTCTTAAGTTACACATGTCTGACCATGCATCCATACTACCTGACCAGTACCACTCAGTCATAGTGCTTTGTGGCAACACCATACGTGCTTGCTCTGGTGCGACACCATCTTCCAATAGATTTTTATATGTACCTAACGTAGCTTGATAAGCATACATAGGAGATACAGCCGTATCTACGACACCCTCTGAGCCTTGCTTCTTATCTTTGGCACGTCCACGCCATGTCTCAGGCTCATAGAACTCCGGCTCTTCATCTACATACCTTCGGCTAATCTCGTTCCATCGTAGAAACTTGTGCTTGACTAGCTGTCTAGCTACAAAGATAGGAGCTTTGATATGAAAGCTGGTAAAGCAGTGACCAAAAGGTGACATGTGTTTGTGCCTAGCCAAGTAAGATATAAGCAAAGCATCATCTACTTTTAGTTTGTAATCGTAATCCCACTCACTCTTTTTGTTGAAGCTAACACGAGCAGCGTTTACTACGGTAAGGTCACTGCCCATGCTATCTATAAGTGTTACATCAATCATAGTTATTAGCTTTCCTCTTCTCTGCTGCAGCTTTACGTTCCATACTATTCATAGGACGTATGAAAGTTTTCACGCCCATATGATCTTGTAGTTTCTTTTGCTTGTACGCTACATCCTCTTCAATATTTCTACGTTGAGTTTCAGATAGCGTCTTTGCGCTGAGAGTTCTTATCATACGATAAATATCTTTAGTCAGTTGACTCTCTTTTTTGTTCATCTTCAGTTTCCTTTATGTGTTGTAATATTGCCACAGCTTCTGAGTTTGGTATCTTGAACCATTCTCCTTGTCTTTCACCACAGAGAGCAGCAGCTTTGTGAGCTACACGTTCTGCTCTAGCTCTGTCAGGTGTGGGTATAGCGTGTACTAACTGGTAGTCACGCATGGGTGAGCTAGTTTGGTAACCGTTAAGCCTGTCCTCTGCATCAATAGCCATACCTATCTTGACCCACTCAGGCCAAGCTGGGTTAGTAATGACATAGATGTATCCCTCTTTTATTTTTACATCCTTTTGTAGTGCAGTAAAGGCAGCGTCACCAAAAGATTTATACCTACCAGGTTTGTGTAAAGGATGCTCTGGTGAAATATACTTACCGTCCACCCACATTCTGTTAGGATTGTGTCTAATATTTCTTTTCTTCGTTGCTTCTGGTGAGTTTTTATAGTAAAACTTTTTACCTGTCCTTGGATTAATTTCTTGAGTCATCATAGTTTACTCCCTTATGTTTATCCTTACGTTGTGATTTAGGTTTCTTCTTATCAGGTATTACCTGTTGTCTATACTTAGGCTGTCTAACCTCCTTCGCCATTGGATTTTGTTTGTTTGTGTGACTTTTCTGCAACATGTATCCATCCTCCTATCTGTTCTATATCCTCTGGGTCTTGATACTTTACATCGTCACGTAATCTTATTGCTCTTGTGGGTACATCACACCACGCTTCTATCTCTTTACGCATAGATAAAGTCTTTCTTAGTGCATCTGGATCGAGTGCAACCATAACATAGTTAGCGTTATCACTCAAGCACTCCTTGTGTGCATCAGTTAAGCTTGTACCTAATAAAGCAAAACCTGTGACATTTGGGTATACATTTGCTATAGTGATTGCACTTATTACATCCTCAACAACAATGTATATACCGTTGGATATACCGTAGCAATACTTAGCATACTCTGCTGCACCACCGTAGCGTAACCACTTAGGTTGCTGACCGTCCAGTGCTCTACCTATCGCATCTACTATAAGACCGTCACTATAGATAGGAAACACTGCACGTTTATCTTTAAGATCGTACAGTAACTCTATGTTTTCTAAGGGATTTGCGTATTCGCCACTCCAACGCATACGAAATCTGTTTATATATTTGTTACTTACATCGGTTGTTACATGTTCTGGATAAACAAAGTGCTCTAACCTCTTGTTTATATTACCTGTTTCGATCAGGGGTGTAACTAAATAGTTTTCTAGCTCATCCTTTGATACACCTGTGTTAGCGTAGCCTCCTACATCACACGATATCTTATAGCAATTGTAAGCAATGCAGCCATTGCGTTTGGTAGCAGTGAAAGTATTCTTACCTTTACATCTGGGGCAGTCATGTCTAATAGTCTGACCCTCAGATATGTCTAAGCTATTGATATCTATAAACATTATTTCTTATCCTTAAATGCTTGGCGTTGGGCTAGTGCTTCTGATGCGCCAGTGTACGTGTGTTTAATGTAAGGAGTCAAGCTATTTATGTTAGTGTGTCCACTTACTTGCTTGATCTGTGTTATATCTACACCAGCTTCTACCATCTCAGTGATAGCTGTACGCCTCATGTCCATAGCTGTGAGGTGTTGAGGTAGCCCGGCAGCCTCTAGTATTGCATTGACGTGGACGTGCAGCATCTCTTTACTGTAGGGCTTGTATGCCCCATCACTAGGTTGCACCTGTGGTGTTACTAGAACTTGGAAGCCAAACGTTTCATGCTGCTGCTTGAGCACATGCATCAATGGATCACTGATAGGTAAATGTACCTCTGCTCCACGTTTGCTTTGCTCTAAGTCACAGCGTCTCTTGTCAAAGTTGATAGCTGCCCACGTAAGCATACGCATGTCACCTACACGTTGCCCCCACTCGTATGCCATCTGTACAATCAAGCCAATGCTACGCCATCTCCACTCGCTGTATGCTGTAGTTAAGAACTGGTTTACTTGCTCTGGCTCCCACATTACTTTACGTTGTGGGTTGGGTGTCTTATCAATGAGGGGCATAGGGTTCTCCATACTGATGCCGTTCTTCTTAGCCCAGTTGATAAGTATAGACATGATAGAAGCTATCTTGTTAGCTCTGTATGTACCCCTCTTTAGCCAAAGATTGTAGCACTGTTGCATTAAAGACACACTTAATCTCTTCATGCTTGTAGAACCTACATCATCATTGATGACCATGAGACAGTCGTAGTAATCCTTCTGAGATGCAGAGCCTAGCTTACGGAAAGCATCTGAACCCCAGTATTCTACTACTACATCTCTTACTGTGTAGCCTTTACCTTGTTTGAATATTGTCTTTTCTTTTGTCATCAGCATTACGATAGCCTTTTATTAAAAAATATATGAAGCCTCCAATGTAGGCTAGAACGAATGGTATAATAATCTGAGTTCCTGGTTGCATTAAAATGGCGGCTCCTCTTCCTCGTTGCTTGGTGTCCATACTATATCGTACTGATGCATGAACCATATGTATTCTCTAAGTGTTGTCGGTATCATTCTTTAACTCCTCGTTCTCCTTCTCAAGTTTGATTATCATCTCTACTAGTTCTATTCTAGCTTTGTTGTTGTGCAAGTACAGCCACCTATTTTTCCAATGATTATCGTTTATCTCCATACCAAAACTTGTTTTCATTTTTTCTTCTCCAACTTTAGTCTTAGCTCTTCTACGTGTCTCTCTAATCTATCTATTCTATCTTCTGCTGCTTGTATTCTCCTCAATAAACTATCTACTTCTGACATTGTTAATCCCCCTTAGTCATCTGTATCTCTTAGTGTTTCATAGTACGATCTCATATCTAGATCAAACTCTCTGCCTATCTCATAAAAAACTTTATTCATCTCTCTGAGTTGAGACATCCACAAGTCATTCATCTCCTCTACATCATTCAATACTTCACGCATGTTATTCATGTAGCGTTCCAGTGCTTTGATCTGACCTTCGGTCATAGCCTTTTTAGCTTTTGCTATCCTTGCTTTTTTTTCGTCTTGTTTTCTTTGCCACTTTAGTGCGTTCTCTTCTGGTGTCATTGTCATTATTTTTCCTCTCTACTATTTTGTTAATAACCTTTTTGTCTCTAGTCATAATTATAACACGCCCCATATCATCGTACAGGATGTGTTTATTTTTAAAACGCAAGAGGTGCATTACCTCTGTACTTCTACTTCCAAACAAGCAACAGTCTCAGCCTTGTGTGTCACCATCTTAGCTGCTGCGCTTAGTTCGATGTTACACTCTTCTAGTGTAGCATAAGTTCCTAACTGATAATGCTCTACACTCTGTCCTGAGAATAGCTGCATCCATATTAGTATATAAACCATAGTCTTACCTTTCTAGTCTGTTTGATCCACCGAAACTATATTATAGTCTGGAAAAATATTTCTTACATGCTGTTCACTATAAGCCATTACATATAAGTAAAAAGGTTCATTATCGTCTGGTTCAAAACTAAACTCTACATAGTATCTGTTCATTAATCCATCCTTGTTATAAAGTGTTTACCGTTTGGCTGTGGTAATGCAATGATAGCATGAGTATAGAAGTATGCATAGCCATCTTTAGTAATCATCTTACCGATGTATGGCAAATCTGCATCATCATCGTAGTCAGATATGTATGTGCCATCTTTGTTTATCTTACCGCCAAACTCGTACAGTCTGCCAAAGCCGTAGCGTTCTTCCATGAACTGTACCAAGTCTGTGCCATCGTCATTGCCTACGTGTTCAGCTACCCATAGTGGGAGTAATCCCAGCATCTCGTTGAGTTGGTGCTTGTCATACTCAGGGTATGCGTTGGTGTTAATCGTTAGTGTTAGTTGCATCATGCTGTCTCCTTTAGTCCTTCAAATATATGTTTAATTACATCTACTGTCCATCCGTTGCCTAGCATCTTGTAACGTTGTGTGTTTGATACGCCACAAGTATACCCATCAGGTACAGTTTGTAATCTCTCACATTCTGTCACGGTGAGCTTACGGATATGATGTGTGTCTACGCTATCCCACTCATGTCTATCATAGCTACCTCTACCACCTGATCTAACACACTTAGACTTGTCTCTGTAGGCTAACGTGTCAGCAAGCACAGTATCTTTATGTACTGTAGTTAGGCAGTTAGATTTATCGTCTATGCGTAACTCAAGCATAGCTTGTAGTGGTATATCTTTGTCGTAGTCTTGACGTTTACCTTGCTCATCTAATCTACGATTTACAATGCGTCCACCTTTTATTCTACTTGCATCATCAAAGTAGTTGTATGGTACACCTTTGTGAAAGTTAGCTGTGATAGTAAAAGCTTTCTTGGTATCAGGAGTTTGTGTATATCTATCTGCACGTCTATCTCCTGCTTGTTGCCACTTGGCATTACCACGTTCCATGTAAGCAATAGACTTGTCACTGTAATAGTAGACATCATCTATCTGCTCCACTGGTTCTAGTATATCTTTGAGCATGATACCTTTGTCTTCTGGCAATCCCTTCATAGGTATGTTTGTCCAATATAAACGCTTACGGTTCTGCGCTGAGACAAGATTACTGTTTATCTCCACAGGTTCTACACCTAGATACTCAGTTATAATGTTCATGCTTTCTTTTTTCATCTTGACGTTCTCTAGCAAGAAATACTTTGGCTTGAGTGCTTTGAGTAGTCGCACGTATTCAAAGAATAGCTGTGATCGTGGATCATCAAAGTTGAGTTGCTTCCCTGCAAAGCTAAAGCCTTGACATGGTGAGCCACCGATAAGTAAATCAATCTTGTGTCCACAGTCAAACTCGTCCATCAAATGAGCACCACTAGTCTTGATGTTCTTGACATCTCCTAAGTGTATCATATCAGGATAGTTAGCCTGGGCTACCTTGATAGCATACTTGTCAATCTCCGCTGCGAAATAATTTTTTACTGGTATGCCCAGCTTTTCTAGAGCAATCTGCCCACAAGACATACCATCAAATAGACTTAGTACGTTCATCTCTTTTGTTCCTCCAATAAGTTGATAACTCTATTTTAACATATTCTAGTTTAGGGTTGTCAATAAACTCCTGTTGTATCTCATGTAAATAATTACTGTCTGTGCCTATGTTAGCAATGATACGTTCAGTGCGTTCATCTGTGTATTTAGCTACTACATCAAAGAACATTATACTCTCCTATTCTATGAAAGCAAATCCACCACCGTTGCCCTCTTCATCTTGCGATAAGACAAGCTTGTACTTTTGATCTGCTAGTTGCATACTGAAAGTAGGCCAGTATTGGTGTGGGTCAAAGTCACATTGCACCATCTTAAAGTCTAGTATCCTTGATCCTACTAGTTGTTTAAATTGTTTGTTGTACGCAGGTACTGCATCTTCTGTAATCATGAGTGTATCTCCTCTTCTATAGTTACTCTGTATCCTTCGTTGACGTACTGTATCATAACATCAGTCAAGTCATCGATATTTGTTAGCCATCGTTGGTTAGCGTGGCGTCCATCACTGGACACCGTTGCTATGTAATATCTAGTCATGTGCTGCTACCCTGCAAAGTGTCGTAGCTTGCGTGGCGTTGCGCTGTGCTCTAGGTACACTGTGCGTTTGCCTAAGTGTATGGCTTTCATACAGCCACCAGTGTTAATCTTGTAGCCTCTGCTTGTGTGCTTACGCTTACGTGTCAAACCTTTAAGCCCTAAGAAGTTGAAGCGAAAACCTTTTGTGCCATCGTTGAGTGGCTTAGTGGCGAATATTACAAACATTGTGTATCTCCTTTTTTGTTTGTAGTTTAGTTAAATCATAATTTTATTTAGTTGTCAAACTTTTATTTTCCAGTAACCAATTTTATTACCATTGGTATCCCAGATTGTTTTTGTGCGTCCAATACATGCAAAATCATCAATATCTTTAGCCATCTTTTTAATAACCTTAGATAACTCATAGTGTGGATCATGTACAAATGCATCATTTTCCGTATATATTCGACATTTAAATATCATTGTATATCCTTCCTATACGTTGTGTATTCTTTTCCATGCTAGCCATGTGGCAGCTTGCATCTCGTGAGCACTCAAGTAATTCTTTAGTCCTGCACTCCTATAAGCTTCTTGTAATTGTTGTCGCAATGCTTTGCCTATGTTTGGTACTTCTTGTAACTTGCGTCTGTCATTATGGGCAATGCACCAAGCATGACCATCTATTACGCATGTATTCTCACCTAAGATGCACCAAAAGAAATCTGTGATTTTTGGACCTCGCAATATAAATGCCACGTCTGCATCTTTGTGTGGCATACTCTGTAGTATTGACCAAGCCTTGTCTCGCATTGTGTTGTACGTGCTAGGCTTGCACTCTTCTACATAGCCACCATCTGTAAATATGTGGCACATCTCGTCTGCATTGCGTAAGTTTATCTCCCACTTGTTAGTTGGACTCAGTGCAGCTATCACACCTACTACAATATGTAATGGTAGCTCGTACTTGTCGCATATTTTTTTAGCACTGGATCTTGCTTTGAAATACCAATCCATACCGTGTTGCTTTTCTTCTTCTGTGCATTGTGCGTAAACACGTTCGATGTTCTGCACGTATGCCATGAAATCATCTATTACTTTAGTCATCTTTTTTGTTTTCCTCTAACATTTCTAAAATGTCTTTTCTTGTTTCATCATCTAGATTTGTCTCTAGCAATTTATGTAACAACTCATTATCTTTATGATATTCTAATATTTCCATTACATCACCTCTCTACTTTCTCGCTTAGTCGGTCAAAACAATCAAACATATCTTTATCGTAAGTAAAATTGTGAATACAATCACAATAAGCCATAGCTTTTTGATAATATATGTCTCTACTTGTAAATAACCTTTTTTTCTGCATGGCATCCATTTTTTTGATGTACCTTATAACTTTTCGTTCCCATTTATCAACTACATTCATAGTGCTTCCTCTCTGTTGATATTTTCAGTAAGGCACAACCAGAACCATATGTCAAGCATAAGCTGGGGTTGGCCGCAGTTATCCTGGGTGTACCCTAACAAAAAACATCAAGCTTTTCCTAATGACGGACTGATGTATTTTACCGTTCTATAGCACAGGGTTGCACTGCATACCTTCGGGAATAGTTTTACGTAGGTTCTACTACAACAGCGTAACTTCCATCTGTCTTCCTCTGAGGTTCTTTAAGCCTCTCATTTAGTCAGCGTGAGTAGATATCCATCTAGATCGTTAAACAAAAACCTCAATCCTGTAGATCGGAACGCATCTTAGCTGTATCACGATGTTCTGTAATATCTAAGCTATACGATAGTTTTTGTCTTCTTATCTTTTACTCTATTGCTTGTGTATTTAGTCTGTAATTTTTAATCTAGTTAGTCAAGTTTTATTTTAGTTAGTCTGTTTATTCAATCAGTGTTTTTCAAACTAGGACACTAAACCCGTATTTTATTCTTGTAAGACTAGATTGCACTTACTGAGCTTTTATTATCAAACTTTAGGATCAAGGCTTTTCAGCTACTCTGCGATTTGATGAGACTAGTATGCTCATAGTTTGCACATACTTGCAAGTACTTTCTCTGATATGGGTGTACTTTTTTTTCGTGTATTAATATGTTTACTTTTTTTTCTTTTTGTTTTGCTCGGT